>Ga0213861_10000134_pt1 | contig 55832 bp, 46 predicted proteins | sample PICome_4_FD_160110 | JGI IMG/M metagenome (GOLD analysis project Ga0213861, IMG submission 160110) | Coastal seawater microbial communities near Pivers Island, North Carolina, United States - PICO131 | ecosystem: Environmental > Aquatic > Marine > Coastal | place: USA: North Carolina... | reverse complement strand
TAGCGGCGAGCTCGACACGGTGAAGTTCATTGACTCCGTTGCCAGCGTCATGTTTGCCCGCATGGACCAGGACTCGCGCATTGTTGTCATGGGTGAAGACATACACCGCCTCAACGGTGGGACCAACGGTGCAACGCGTGGACTCAAAGACGCCTTCCCAGATCGAATTCTTGGCACCCCCATCAGTGAAAATGCATTCACAGGACTCGCAGGCGGCATCGCCCTCGATGGTCGTTTCCGTCCTGTCATTGAATTTATGTATGCCGACTTCATGTGGGTCGCAGCTGATCAGTTATTCAACCAAATTGGCAAGGCACGACACATGTTTGGCGGTACCGGTGCAGTGCCCGTTGTACTTCGGAGCAAAGTTGCCATGGGTACGGGTTACGGGTCACAACACTCCATGGACCCGGCAGGAATCATGGCTACCAATCCTGGCTGGCGGATTGTTGCTCCCTCGACGCCATTTGATTACGTCGGCCTCATGAACACGGCACTGGCCTGCGACGACCCCGTAGTGGTTCTCGAGCACGTTGATCTTTACAACTCAACAGGCATTGGTCCTGTTGATGACTTCGACTACTCACTACCCGTGGGTAAAGCAGCCATCAGGCGCAGCGGTAGCGAAATCACCATAATCTCTTACCTCGCAATGACAAATTATGTTCTTGAGGCAGTCGAGAGAATGGGTAATGTTGACGCTGAGGTTATTGACCTTCGCTGGCTGGACCGCGCGAGCATCGACTGGGACACAATCGGTGAAAGTATTCGCAAAACCAATAAGGTGATGATCGCTGAGCAAGGTGCGCGCGGAACTTCCTATGGTGGTTGGCTGGCCGATGAAATCCAGCGCCGATTCTTTGATTGGCTTGACCACCCTGTTGAACGTGTATCCGGAGGCGAAAGCTCGCCCAGCATTAGCAAGATGCTTGAGCGCGCTGCAATTGCCAAGAGTGAAGAAGTAGAAGTCGCACTCAATGAACTCATGGAGGGTTACCGTGGCTGAACTACTCCTCATGCCAGAAGTTGCCGCCGGCGCGACATCAGCCGTTCTCTCTTCATGGCCACTGGCAGAGGCCAGCAGCTACAGCGCCGGTGAGATCTTGGCCATCATCGAAACCGATAAAGCGGTCGTGGACGTCGAAGCCGAGTCCGATGGCATCCTGGTCAAACTTCTCATCGCCGAAAGCCAAGAAGTTGAAATCGGTCGACCCATCGCACTTATTGCTGCGCCCGGCGAAGTTATCGCCGACATAAATGCCACCTTAAGTGAACTGGGCTACTCCCCCGATTCAACTCCTAGTGCATCCGCTGAACCAGCTACCAGTGCTGCCCTGGCCACGGAGACTTCCGTTGAAGTTTCCAGTCGCGTGTTTGCAAGCCCACTGGCCCGGCGCCATGCCAAAGAAAAGGGAATTGACCTGTCCCAGGTGACCGGCACCGGACCCCAGGGTCGAATTCGCAAACATGACCTGGACAACGTGCAGGCGACCTCTGGAAAGTCGACGCCAGCAACTGCAACCACTGCACCAGCCATTCCGACACCTGTTCCTGGAACTGTCACCGAAATCCCCCACAGCCGGCTGCGCCGCGCGATTGCTCAACGACTCGTTGAAAGCAAGACTCAGGCGCCACACTTTTACCTCGATGCAACTATCCGGGTTGATCGCTTAATGGCCTTGCGTGCTGAAATTAACGATGGAGCACAAACCCGAGTTTCATTTAATGACTTTGTCATTAAAGCCGTTGCTGCCGCGCATTTGAGGGTTCCACAGATGAATGTGATCTGGACACCTGATGCGGTCCTGCAGTATTCCACTGTTGATATTTCAATGGCGGTTGCAACCGACAACGGATTGGTAACACCAACGCTCCGCGGCGTTGAAAATATGACGGTCACCCAGATTGCACTCGCTTCGAAGGATTTTGCCACAAGGGCCAAGGAAGGCGGCCTGCGGCAAAATGAGCTCGAAGGCGGATCAACATCCGTTTCGAACCTCGGCATGTTCGGTGTTGAGAGTTTCAGTGCGATTATCAATCCGCCCCAGTCATCCATCATCGCTGTTGGGGCCATTACAGCAGAACCAGTGGTTGACAATGGCACTGTTGTAGCTGGACATGTCATGCGAGTGACCGTGTCTGTTGACCATCGGCCAATCGATGGAGCAACGGGTGCCATGTGGCTGCGCGAGTTCGTCGACTTGATGGAATCCCCGGCCAAAATTCTTGCCTGAAAATCACCTGAATCATTGGGGCGCAGCGACTACAATCGATTGCATGACTGAAGTAGTGAACGCCGATATCGTAGTTGCTGGCGCCGGGCACAATGCCCTCATTGCCGCGGCATATCTGGCAAAAGCGGGCAAGAGTGTTGTTGTCGTTGACGCACGAGCGATCCCCGGAGGAGGGGTCGCCACCGAGGAATTCCTTCCTGGGTTCTTCATGGACAGTTGCTCAACCGGCCACACCATCATCCAAGGCAATCCTGTTATCAAGGACGACTCACTTGGTTTGATTTCCCAATATGGCTTGACGTACGTGGATCCAGATCCCGTAGCGCGAGTTGCCATGCCAGACGGCGAACAAATCGGAATGCACCTCGATCCGCAGAAAACCTATGACGAATTTGCTCGATTTTCCACCAAGGACGCCGATCGTTATGTGCAGATGCTCGAGGATTGGGACAACGCAAAGTCAGCGTTCGCCACGGCCAACAACACGCCAATTGGTTGGGGCAAAACTCTTGACCAATTGCTCGATGCTCTGCCCAACGGTGGGACCTGGCGTCGGCGTCGAGCACTCAGTGCTTGGGATGTGATTCGACATGAATTTACCGAGGAACATATACAAGCATTTCTGTTGTGGGAGGCCTGCCAGACTTTTGGGTCAGTCGACCTACCTGGTTCTGGGGTTCTTCCCTACTCAATCATGGGCGGCCGCCAAAAACGCAGCTGGACAATTCCACTCGGCGGTTCTGGGAAGTTGACCGATGCCCTCGTGGCAGTAATTGAAGCCAACGGCGGCTCGATTGTGTGCAATACCCAGGTCTCGGAATTACTCATTGACTCCGGTCGCTGTGTTGGATTCAAAGCTGATGACGGCCGAGAATTCCATGGCAAAGATGGTGTGCTCTCCACTATTCATATCAAGCACCTCGTTGACATGGCACCGAAAGAAGCGTGGGGTGAAGACTTTGTTTACGGTGTTGAAACCTACGACATTGGCATACCCCTTCTCGCAATCTTCCTCGTGATGAATGAGATCCCCACATTTAAGGGTATGAGCGCGGCAGATACTGCGGTCAGCAGTGGTTTAGCCCAATGGCCACTTGAAGTTCTCTCTCAGGTGAGAGACATCAGAGATCGCAAACCAGTGACTGAATCGGCCTGGACACTCGTGGCAACACCAAGTCTGGTTGACCCGTCTCGCGCACCCGAAGGCAAGCACACGGTGAAACTCCTTGTACCCGTATCGCACGTTGCCCCTTATGGAGCAGCGAGTTGGGACGACGCAAAAGAGCACCATGCGGATCGCATTATTGATTACATCGCGACCCAGGTGCCAAATATCAATAGCTCAACTATTGAAACGCGAATCGTCAAGAGTCCACTCGACATTGAGCGCGCCAATCAACACATGATTAACGGGTGCGCACATGGCGGTGACAAAGGCGTGCCATTCGCCGGACCGCTCCGCCCCGTTCCAGGCTGGGCATCGCACACAATGCCGATCCCAGGGCTCTATCAAACCGGAGGAACAACACATCCAGGTGGTTCAATTACTGGATCCCCAGGGCGCAATGCGGCCATGGTCATGATGCGCGATTTGAATCTGGAATTCAGTGACTAAACCTAGGTGACCAAACCTAGGTGACTAAACCTGGGTGAAAGCCTCCGACGTGTAGACAAACTTTCCGCCCACCATGGTTGCCTCTGCAGTGATGTTTGGAATTTCATCCACATCAACCTCGAAATAGTCGGCAGAAAGTATCGCGAGATCTGCCAGCATGCCCGGCTCCAGTTTGCCTCTGCTTGTCTCATCGAGTGAAAACCATGCACTACCCACCGTGTACGCGCTCAGAGCTTCCTCTCGGGTGAGGTTCTGATCCGCATCACGGACAGGGCCTGAATCGAGGGTTTTTCCAGTGACGAGCCACCAGAGTGAGCGCCACGGGTCGTAGGGACTGACGGCTGTGGCATCGGTTCCGCCACCCACGGGTATGCCCCGGTTCAACATTTCACGCAGCGGTGGTGAGCGCCGAAGGATCTCTTCTCCCCAAAAATCAGACGAGTCTTGTGCTCGGAAAACCATGCGGTCTTGTATTGCGATACCCATTCCGAGGTCTCGAACTCGATCAAGATCGTGGTCCGAGATTGGTTCTGCGTGTGCGAGTGAGATGCGTACTTTGTCAGCCGGAGCTACTGCGACAGCACGCTCAATCGCATCAAGCATCGCGGTAATTGTTTCTCTCAGAACCGCGTGTAAATGCACGGACCAGCCAGCATTGATCAAATCAATGAGTAGCTCCTCGAGCAATTGGCTGCCTTCTTGCGTCACTTGAAATGGCTGAACCCCTTCAAGATCCATAAAGCCATAGGAAACAATTTCACCAGCACCTGTCAAGCGCAGCCAGTCGTCACCGAAACCTGGATGCAAGTACTTGATGAATTCACCCATTTGGACTCGTTCATTTCCAGCACCCTGGACCATCATGTAAATCCTGGTTCGGATCGTCATTTCTTGGCGGCGCCACAATTCATAAACTGGGCGATAAGCCTCCGGCGGCATACCCATGCCACCAGGATCAATAACACCAACAAGACCCAACCGATTTAGGCGGCGCATCATTGCAGCAGTCCACTGAACTTGGGTTTCAAAGTCTGGACGTCCTGCAAGGCCGAGACATAGTTGGAAAGCACCTACACCCCTGCACAAACCCGTGGGCTCGCCGTCGTGACCTCGTTCGAAACTACCTCGGGGAGGATCCTCTGACTCACTCGTTATTCCTGCTGCCTTCAGGGCTGCTTCATTCAGTACAGCAGATTCATAAAGATATTGAACGTACACTGGATGCCCAGGTGCCAACGCGGTTAACTCCTCAGCGCTTGGGCCACGGCCCTCGAGGAACTGCCCTGGACCCCATCCCCCGACAACGCAAATCCATGTTCCTTCGGGCTTTTCTGCGGCCATCGCAGAGATCATGTCCAGACCTTCAGCCAGAGATTTGATGCCACTCCAATCGAGATGCTGATTCCAGGTCAACCCGGCACGCAACATGTGGATGTGTGAGTCAATCAAGCCTGGAATGACGCGCCTGCTAGCAGCATCAATTACTGTCGTGTCAGGGCCAGCGAGGGCCTCAATGTCGCGCTCTGAGCCTATTGCCAGAATCGTCGAACCTGAGATCGCGATTGCTTGTGCATCAGGATTTTCCGCACTTGCCCAAATTTTTGCATTCTTAATAATGGTGTCAGCGTTGTTCATGGTGAGTCTCCTGATTTCCAGTGCAGTTACTAGTTCTCATCTGAGGATGTATTTCGCCTGACAGTCATGACGTGATCCCAGACCTGACTTCTTAGCTCTTGAAATTCGGCGCTCGCCACGGTAGATGCATCCCTCGGCCGCGGCAGCGGAACATCAACTTCTCGATAAATTCCACTGGGCTTTCCGCCGAGAACAATGACGCGATCTCCCATCAAAACTGCTTCATCGATGCCATGAGTCACAAACAACATGCTCATCGGGTTCTTATCCCAGATCTGTAGCAGCTCAAATTGCATGAGTTCACGTGTTTGAGCGTCAAGTGCTCCAAAGGGCTCATCCATGAGAAGAACGCTTGGTTCCACAGCAAGTGCACGTGCTAGGCCAGCTCGCTGTTGCATACCACCGGACAACTGGTGAGGATAGCGGTCTTCAAAACCCTCAAGAGCCACCATGTTCACATAAGTGGAGGCAATTTTCCTTGCCTTGTCCTTCTTCATCCCCTGGACTACAAGACCATATGCCACATTGTCCAGAGCCGTTTTCCACGGAAAGAGACCGAAATCTTGAAATACTATGGCAATTCCTGGACGTGGACTGTCAACAGGCAGACCATCAGCTATTACTTGACCTTCATCTGACTGGATGAGACCGTTGAGACAGCGCAAAAGTGTTGTCTTGCCGCATCCGGATGGACCCACCACCGAGACGATTTCACGAGGACCAATTTCAAAATTTATATCTTTGAATACACAATGGTCTCCGTAGTACTTTGCCAGATTCTCAACCCTTATTCCTCGGGATGTTGAATGAGAAGCATTTTCCAATTCGGACACTGACCGCTCCATTAAGTGATTCCTCTCAATAATTGGTTCATCAGGACTTTCTGAACCACGGGTAACGTCGACGGAGGATCCGCTCAATCCCAATGGCCAAAAACAGTCCCACCATTGTCAAAATCATGATCGCCACGATTGCTTCATTATGGTTGAAATTTTGAGCTAGGCGCATAATGTGAATTCCGAGGCCATCGCCAGTGCCAATCAGGAACTCAGCAATGACGACCGCTGACAATGCACGGCCTGATGCCAGCCTAAATCCAGCAAGAAGGTAGGGCAATGAGGCGGGAATTGCGATGCCTACCCAGACGTCTCTGCGCCTGGCACCGAAAGATTTCGCAACCTCAAGGTATCGGACTGGAATCGTTCTGGATCCATCCCAAGCCGCGACCGCCATGGGAGGGATGGCCGCAAAAACTACCAGTGCAAAAGTTGCTGATGTATTGAAACCGAGCCACAGGGTAATGATGGGCAACACGGCGATCATTGGGGTCGCATAAAAGCCATTGACATAGGGGGCGAGAGCGTCGGCGACGAATGTGACGCGGCCCATGATTAAGCCAAGGGCAGTGCCCACCACAACTGAGAGAATCAGCCCGCGGAAAACAACCGCAAAAGTTTCCCAGACCCCAGGCCACAATTTTGGGTCATTGAACAACACGTCAGGGACCGCAGTAATTACACCGATGGGCGTTGCCATGTAGTCCTTGCCAAATAATCCAACACCAATTTGCCAGATAATAAGAATGACAAGGGTGGTTGCAAGCCAAGCAATAGAGTTTTTCCAACTCCGGCGCTTTTTCTTGACTGTTGGGGTTGCCGTGGTGCCTACGCCTGCGACGGCAGACTCGACTACTGCCGCCATGTTGCGAACCTCTTTTCTACCCACTTACCGATAGCCATAACCGACAAACCAAGGAAGGTCATGACTATGACTGCCGCAAACAGGTTGTCTGTTTGATACAAGCGCGAATACGTCCTTAAAAGGAGGCCAATTCCCGAGGCATCGAGAAGGAATTCAGCAGCCACGACACCCACAAAACCTAGGGCGACACCTTGGCGAATACCGCTCATGGCGAATGGCAAAGTTGAGGGAATCACCACGTCTTTCCATGTTCGGGCCTCACCGGAGCCAAATGAGCGCGCAACTTCCAATAATCTCGGACTTACTGCTCGAACGCCTTCGATGGTGGTGATGCACACAGGGAAAAAGACAAACCAACTGACAATTATTGCCTTTGGCCAGTAGCCGAACCCGAGGATCGAGAGAACAAAGGGAATCATGGCAATCGGTGGTGTCACATACAGAACGGTGACGTAACTTTCCAGTGCGCTCCCAATGAGCGTTATTCGGCCGATCACGATGCCCAGAGCCAACCCCAAGAAAGTCCCAATAACAAATCCAGCAACGAACAATTGAAGGGACTCTGTCAGCGCCTTCCAAAAAACGGGACTTGTGAATAAATTGAAGAGCGCAAGAATGACTTCACTCAGAGGTTTAAAAAAGATCGGCTCGAAGTAGAACCGTCCAGCGAGCTCCCAAATAGCAGCGCCAATCAAGAGTCCGACTATTAGGCCAAACCTGATGCGCCGAGGTGATTTCTTTTTGGCCCTTTTTGAGTCTGACGGGCCTGACTTTGGATTTGCTGTTGCGCTTGGTGAATCCACTGTGGAACTACTCACTGACAAATTCACCTCCAACTTGCTTGTCCTTGAAGTTCTGACGATAGACGAGAATCACGGGATGTGCGTGCTGAAAACTTTGATCTCCAGCACGCACACCATGTGTGAAATTATCCGGCCTGGACCAACTTATTTGCGTCATCCCAGATCGATGTGTCAATGATTCCGTTGGGATCATATGACTCGGCAATGGACCCTGCGCCCACCTGTGCATTGATCGAATTTTGCAGGTAGGAAGCGTCTAGGCCGTTTGTATCCTTCTCCCATTGACCGAAGTCAAGGAATTGCTGGAATACAGCGGCTGCTAGTGCGGGGTCTTCCTGCTTGATGATTCCCTGACTCGACAAATATTCAACAATTGCGTCGAAATTCGCTGGGTCATACATGAACTTGGTTGCATCAATCAGACCTGCGGTCAATTCAACGACTGCTTCACGGTTATTAGCAATAGTGTCATCAGAGACCACGTGCATGGCGTAGTGCAGTTGCTGCAACTCGCTCAATGCAGCAATCGTGCGCCATTCGTCGTCCGTCTGAGCTTGAACCTGTGCCAACTCATCGAGGTGAACAATTTCAGTGTCAAGAACGCCACTGACGAGCACACCAACGTAATCGTTGTTTGGATCGATAGTACTGACCTGATCGATGGTCACGCCATCTCCACAGCCATCAAGGATGGCAGAAAGCACTAGCCAGCGTGCATCGCCAACACCCTGCGCGCCAATTTCTTTGCCTGAAAGGTCAGAGCAGGTTTTTACTTCAGGGTCTCTTGTGATGAGAATCCAATCTTGCTTGTTCTCACCGTAGATACCCTTCATTGTCAGACCTTGCGGGGCACCCACGAGGAACGGATCTGTTCCGATGTGGCCGCCGTTTATATCTCCAGTCTGGACTGCCTGAACAATGTCGCCACCAGACTTGAATGGCTGAATATCGACATTCACGCCATATTTGTCAAAGAAACCAAAATTCTGGGCCACATACATGGGAACGTGGTACCAGCAACCTGGTAGGCCACATGCGTGTGCCCATGAGATTGTCACGTCCTCAGCCGCAGCCTCGGTAGCTTCAGCGGTTTCTTCACTTGTTACTTCCGCGGTCGCGTCAGCCGTCGCAGTGTCGTCACTGCTCGAACTACAGCCTGTCGCGATAAGTGCGGTAACAGCCAAGCCTGCGATGAGCCCTGACAACTTACCCTTGCCCAACACCATTTTCATCATTAACCCTCCAAATTTTGCAATCGATTGCACTCCCACGGACGGTAACCATGTGCAGCACGCCTGTCAACTGTTTCTGCCCAATTGATCAAAATTCGTGACCTTTAATCTCCGTCATGCGGGTGGCCCACTTAGCAACCGTTTGCATGAAGAATCGAGTGACAGCGCCACCGAGGATTAGGACGTTAGATTGGGAGATTGGATTGTTAAGTTGTCGCTCAAATGGTGAAGGGGCGAGACGCGCAGGTCTCGCCCCTTCTTGATTGTTCTTGCGGTCTAGCCCTTGGAGTAGTACTCGTAGTGCGGTCCGCGCCACAGCGGATTCACCACGAACCCATTGAGCCACGAACGGTAGGGGTAGGCCAAGCCTTCCTGTGCCGCGTACACCCACATGGGATCCTCCTGGAGGAGTCGTTGCAACTCCGCGTAGATCGCCTTGCGTTCTTCAGGGTTGATAGTCGCCTTACCCGAGTCAATCAGTTCAGCGATTCGATCGGGATCTTCATAAGCGTCCCGCATACCGTGCTTGGAACCCCAGTCCCCATCAGGATGCTGCAGGGGGTCAAAGAACTGGTGTGGGTCCGCGCCGGGATCAGCGTTCTTCACCCAGAGTGCGTAGGGAACGGGGTCTGCTCCCAGGTTCTCATCGAACTGGGTCTCGGCCTGGTTAACCACGTTGACTCGGAAATTCGGATTCAGTTTCTCAATACCGTCCTTCATCAAGAGCGCAACGCCTTCAAACTCGGGCTCCCCTGCCTGCACAAGAATTGAGACCGTGAATCCCTTGTCCCAGTACTCAGTTTGCTGGAGCAACTCTGCAGCCTTTGCGGGATCGTAGTTGTATACAGGAGCGGTCTCGTCATAACCGAATACACCTTGTGGGATGTATGAGGTGTAACGAGCACCATAGCCATCAAGGAACGAGTTGATATACGTGTCGTAATCGAATGCATAGCTAAATGCTTGACGGATCTTCTTATCTGCGAAGAAATCACTCGGGATGGTGTCTCCTGATGGAAGTGAATCCGAGCGCATGTTGAATCCCAAGTGAATGGGTTCCAACAAGAGTCCGTTTTCATAGATAGTTACGCCTTCAACCCCTTCAACATCGCTCACGTTTGATGGCGAGATGTCAATGATGTCGGCATCCCCCGCCTGGAGAGCAAGCACGCGAGAGCTCTCTTCTGGAGTGATGTCCCAGCGCACATCAGCATTTGCCTTGGTGCCCCAGTAATTCGGGTTGACGGTCATCAACAGTGACTCACCACGTTTCCAGCTATCAAATACGTAGGGTCCTGTGCCCACCATGTTGGTATCCATCCACTCACTCGGAGTGTCCGCGACAATGCCGCCGTTCGCCTCAACCGCGGTTGGGCTGACGATTGACGCCACCGGGTTGAGAACAACGGAGTAGAGGAATGACGCGTCAGGCTCATTGAGGGTGACCTCGAAGGTGAAATCGTCCACAGCCCGCATCGAGGCTACCGAGTCCACCAGAGCCGCGGCTTGGCCTTCCGGCAGATTCATCGTCATGACGCGTTCCCACGAGTAGACGACGTCGTTGGCGGTGAACGGAGTGCCGTCATGGAAGGTCACATCCTGGCGAATGGGGAAAGTGTAAGTGAGTCGGTCTGCACTCACGAGACCATTCTCTTGGGTAGGAACCTCCGTTGCGAGGGAAGGGATCAGATCGGGGCTATCCGGACCGACATCGAGAAGTCGCTCATAAATATTGTCAATAAAAGCTTCACCTTTTTCGCCCTGTTCGGCGCGAGCGGGGTCAAGACTGTTTGGTTCACCATTTTGATGATGCACGATGACATTAGCGTTAATAACTTCAACCGCGCCACCTGAGGAATCGGAGGCACCCGCATCAGTCGCATCACCACTTCCTTCGGAACCACCGCACGCACTGAGTACCAGTGCCAGTGCCGCTGCGCCTACGACGGCCGCAAATGCGGACCTTCCTCGACTGCGCGACCGGTGTTGAACACCGTTGAGAGATACTGACATGGACGTACCTTCCTTCCTTGAACTTTTTACCGACCTCGAATTTGACATCGACATGGACGTACCTTTCTTCCTCGAACTCATGACTAACGGGATTCGGCTGGAGGCCTGATACCATCCGGGCGACCTGCCAGCAGACAGGAACTCATCCGACCTGGTGCAACCGGGATGAGAGGGATCTCCTCCACCTCCCGCAGTCGGATGGAGACGTTCGCCCCGTCCAACTCGATGTTTTCCACGGCACCACCGAAGGGTGACCGAGAGTTTTGGATCTCTGTAAAGAGTTCTAGCGCAGCAACGTCATCGTCCATAACCAATTGTGCAGCGAAGGGACTGGATCGTTCAACGCGTGAAATTGCCTCAAAGGATGCCGGCGTGCTCGTCTCAAGACTCAGGAACATGTCATCGACCTGCCAGCCGCACTCCGACGTAGAAACTGGGCACCGGGGATGCAATCGACACCCTTGAGGTGGGTCAATTGGATTGGGCACCGTTCCCGTTAAGCGCAGGTGCGCCGAGTGATCGAGTTCATCACCTTCCAGCGAGGGATTTGAGTCACGCAGAACTTTCGTGTACGGATGCAGTGGGTCATGGAACACCTCTGCGGTTGGTCCTATTTCAGCGATTCGCCCCAGGTACATCACTGCCAGATAATCCGACATGTGTTGCACAACACCGAGATCGTGTGTGATGAACAGGTAGGTGAGTCCAAGGTCCTCCTGTAATTCAACAAGCAAATTCAATATTTGCGCCTGCACAGATACGTCGAGTGCACTTGTTGGCTCATCGAGTACCACAAACTCGGGATTTAAAGCGAGCGCGCGTGCAATAGATATGCGCTGTCGTTGCCCGCCGGAGAATTGATGCGGGTAGCGAAGTAGATGCTGAGGTCCGAGACCTACCCGCTCCAACAGGTTTATCACCTTGAGGTCTAAATCTTCACCGGACGCTTCGTGATACACGCGCAGAGGACGCCCAACAATGTCTCGCACAAGCTGCCGTGGGTTTAGAGAGGCGAAAGCATCTTGGAAAACGAACTGACAGTTTCGACGGTATACGCGCTGCCGCTCTCGTGTCATGGAACCGAGGCGGTGGTTTGCCTCCAAGTGTGACCAGATTGTCTTATCCTCTGCCGACATGGACTTCTCGGGAACCGAACGCAGACGTTCCATTTGGGCTTTGGCTGCTTCATCGAGGTCAAACCAAATATCTCCGCCCGTTGCTGGAACGAGTCCGGCAATTACTCGGCCAAGGGTGGTCTTGCCGCACCCAGATTCACCCACCAGCCCTAACGTCTGACCGCGAGGAATGGATAGATCGACACCATCTACGGCCCTAACGGCTCCTGTCACTCGCTGGAGTACACCTTCTTTTACGGGATAGTGCACCGTTACATCGCGCAAAGTCATCACGTCACTCTTGGATGTGGTGGCGGGCTGACCATTACCTAGTTGCTGTTCAGTAATACTCATGAGGACACCGCCTCCGCTGATTCGACTTCAATGAGGTCCACGTGACTGGGCATTTGCTCTTGATTAACGCCCAAACTTGCAGCATCCGTGAATCGAAGGCAGGCGACTTCACGAGCAACGGGCAGGGGAATGAGTCCCGGCACATGATTTGTGCAGGCTTGCGCACTGAACGAACATCGCGAGCTGAAGTGACACTGCGGTGGCGGGTCAATGAGCTGAGGTACGGAGCCAGCGATGGCCGCCAATTGACCGCGCGGCGTACCGGCACGAGGGATCGCCGCAAGCAGCCCTTGGGTGTAAGGATGCTGGGGGGATCTGAGCACTTCAAGTGCAGGACCGCTCTCCACCAAACGTCCCGCGTACATCACAGCCAAACGGTCTGCAAATTGTCGAACCAGTGACAGGTCGTGTGTGATGTACAGGATTGCCGTTCCACGCCGTTGCTGCATATCGTTGATCAAATCCAAGATCCGTGCCTGAATGGTGACATCGAGAGCGGTCGTGGGTTCGTCAGCGATGAGAAGATCGGGATCACACGCTAAAGCCTGTGCAATCATCACGCGCTGCTTCATTCCACCTGAAAGCTCATGTGGGTAACTCGACATCACTTTTCGGGGATTTGGAATTCCTGTATCGGAGAGGGCATCGATTACAGAGGCATCAACTGCTGCTTGCAGTGCGCGCGACTGTCCTCGGTGAGTCAGATTGAAAAACGAACGTCGAATCACTCCTGCTCTTTGGCTCGCCACCGACTTGGATCCCAACGGCGCCTTGGCAGGATCGATCCCTGCGTTGGTAAGCAACATCTGAGCACGATGTTCACCAAAGACTTCAGCCAATTGACGGCCGATAGTCAAAGATGGATTCAATGCCTTTCCTGGATCCTGAAAAATCATGGCAATACGATCCCCACGCGTTGCGCGAACTTGATCCATCGGAGCAGCGAGCATGTCAATAACTGCGCCCGTGGCAGGGTTGCGCAACATGACTTTTCCCGAGGCGTAATCCCCTGGTGGTTCTGGAACTAGTTTCATGATCGACCGAGCGGTCACACTCTTTCCGCAGCCTGTTTCACCAACAAGGGCGAGAGTTTCACCGGGCCTCACCTCAAATGAAACGTGATCGACAGCTTGAACCACCCCCCGAGGAGTGTGGAAATGCACACTCAGGTCATCCACGCGCAGCAACCAGTCTTCGCTGTTATTCACATCGCTCACACTCACATTGCTCACCGCCCTTCGGTCTTGGGATCGAGGGCATCGCGCAATCCGTCACCAACGAGATTAAATGCAAGTGCCCACAGCAAAATGGCTACGCCAGCAAATGTGGACACCCACCATTGACCCGCAAGAATTCCGGATTGCCCAGCGCTAACCATTGCGCCCCATTCAGTGAGTCCGGCTTGAGCCAAGCCGATGTAACTCAAAGCGGCTCCAATGAGCACCACATTGCCCATGTCCAAAGTGGCTTGGACGACAAGCGGCGTCACTGCATTGGGGAGGACATCTTTACGATAAACATTCCACGTCGAATCCCCAACGACCCGCGCCGCAGCCACGTAATCGGTTTGCTTTACCCGAATGATTTCGCCTCTGATAATTCGAGCGTATTTGACCCAGAACACAACAGCGAGGGCCAAAATGATGTTGCGAAATGATGGTCCCAAGATTGCTGCGATCGCAAGAGCGAAGATAAGTTCAGGAATTGCTAGGAATACATCCACTACCCGCATAAGGAAGTTGTCAATGCGGCCACCTCGCATTGCGGCAACACTTCCGACAAACGTTCCGATGATCAGGGTGGAGATCACCACGGTCAAGGACAGTTGCAGCGAGAGTCGAGACCCCCAGATGATCCCGTACAGGACGTCTCCGCCTGTCGAATCTGTGCCCAACACGTGACCCTCAACCCCTGGCGCCGCGTCAATGTTTGCCCAGTCTCGAGGGCTTTGATAGGGATCCGGCTGATTGGCCTCTGTCAAGAGCGGAGCCATCGCCGCCATGAGGAGGAAAAGGGTAATGATCACAACACCGATCACCGTCAACGGGTTGCGCAGGACTTCACGCATGACTTCGCGGCGACGAGCCCAGCGAACAGATGATGCGCGGCTACGCAACTTCCTGGGATGCTGCGATTCAGATGAAATAGTCACGTTCTCTGATGTCATTGTCATGAACCGAGCACCACCCGTCGGTCAAGATAAGCATAGGCAATGTCAACTGTGAGATTGATGAGCATGAAGATCAAGCTGGTAATCAGGACATAGGCCATAATCGTTGCTTGATCCCCCGACAGGATTGCACTCGTTACCCATTGACCCAGGCCCGGCCATCGAAAGATCAACTCCACAGCCACAGCTCCTTGAAGGAGAAAACCAAAACTCAAACCAATTACGGTGGCTGTGGGAACCAGAGCATTGCGGCGCGCATGTCGCTTGATGACCAGCTTCTCGGGTAAACCTTTGGCGCGTGCAGCATCGACATATTCCTCGGACATTGTCTCCACCATTGACGACCGCATCATGCGAACGATGATCGCCATTGCTCCAAACCCGAGTACCACCGCCGGAAGAATTATGTGTCGGATGGAATCCCACATCGCCGTGGGATTCAGGCTCACCACTGAGTCGACGGTATAGAGCCCCGTGGGGTGCGCAATGGTGTCAAAGATTTCTGGTGTCGACCTACCAATGGGGAACCAATCAAGCCACAGGTAGAACGGAATAAGCAAGAGCAGTCCGAACCAGAAGGTCGGGGTACTTGCACCCAAAATGGAGAAGAAGCGCGCAGCATGATCCGGCGCCTTGTTGCGACGCACTCCCGCGATGGTGCCCAATGCAATCCCGCCGACGATGGCCACCAGGGCCGCAAACAAGGCTAGCTCCAAAGTTGCCGCGAGCTTGAGACCGATGACGTCGGTGACGGGAGCCACAGAGACACCTGACCAACCGAGGTCCCCCCTCAAAAGGCCCCACAGCCAATAGGCGTACTGAACCGGTATTGGCTCATCAAGTCGATAGCGCTCTTCTAGTGCAGCCAGCTCATCGGGCGTCATGTCTGGTGTCGCGTAAATGCCAACGGGAGATCCGGTAAATCGAGTCAAGGTGAACACGATGATGCTCACACCGAGCATGATCAGCGGCAACAAAGCTAGCCGCCTAATCAGGTACTGTCGAACCTGCATCGTGCCCTCAATTCGTCATATTCAAACAAAATCGTTTGCTATCACGAGCTACCAACTATTCAGCGATCCACGTAACCTACATGCGATGAGGCTTCTGTCAACTTGAAATTTCAACGCGGCTGTGAACCCATGCCTCAGTGTTCAGGAAATACTTCCCATCGCACGTCGAGCTTTACACCCGCATCCTTCATAAGATTCATGACGGGGCAGCGCGCCTCGACCTCTTCGACGAGTTCATTTAATTCCTCCTGCGACTGAGCAGTGAAAACCCGCGCTTGTAACTTGACCGTTTGGAAGTGCGGTCGAACTGCGCGATCACCACTGCGCCCACGGATGTCGATCGTGGCCGCACCTTCGAACTCGATGCGGTCGTACTCGAATTCGTACTCTGTTGCCGTACGGCGAAATGTGACTGCCTCGCACCCACACAGGGCTCCAAGAACTGATTGAAGTGGTGTGGGGCCAGAACCCCCTCCACCCGCGGCAACTGGCTCATCGGTGACCTGAACACCCGATTCCGCGTAATCGAGCACCGTCCGCATCGTGGAATTAGTGGTGGTCGCGCTCACCTGTCGTCGACGGATGAATTCACCTGTTGGCTCGACCACACTCATTAGAGATCCAAACCATCGGTGACATCAGCCTGTTCACTCTTTAGTTCGACTCCTGCATTCGCCGCTGCAATGAGCAACATGGTCGCGAAATCGTCTTTGGCAAAGCCATGACCAATTGAACTTTCCACAATGTCACGGGTCAGATTGGTTATGGGCATTGGAACTTCATGCTTGCGTGCCTCGGTCAATCCCAGATCAAAATCCTTGCGGAGCAGTACAGGAGTGAAGGTGGGGTGGAAGTCAAGATTGACCAGGGCGGGCGTTTTGTATTGACTGAAGATCGAGCCCATCACGCTGTTATTAATGAACTCCATAACGGCTTCCCGCTTAACACCACTTTTTTCACCCAGAACGAGGATCTCCGCAAGAGCCTGCGTGTAAATACCCAGCAGGAGATTGTGGTAAATCTTCACTAGGCGAGCCGCCTCACCGTCACCAACGTAGGTGACTGAACGACCAAATGATTCAATCAAGGGTCGAACGATGCCAAAGGTTTCTTCGTCGCCACTGCACACCACACTTAGTTTTCCTGCAGCTACAACTTTGCCATTACCGCTCACTGGAGCAGCAAAGAAGCGCACTCCCTTACTTTCAGCAAACTCACGGACCTTTTTGCTGGTCTCTACACTGACCGTCGAACAATCCACCACGATCTCCGGCAAGGTATCACCCGTTAACAATCCAAGTTCAGGATCAAGCATCACTTGCTCTAGGTCAGCTGATGTGCTCACCATGCTGAACACAACTGTCTGGGATCCCAGTTCGCGTATTGCTCCGACGACAGTCGCACCTTTGGCAGCAAGGGGATCAGCTTTTGAAGCTGTGCGATTCCAGACCGCGGTTGAGTAGCCCTCATCAACCAAGCGAGTAGCCAGCGGTGCCCCCATGTTTCCTAGACCGATCCAGCCAACTGTCGGATTTTCTTGCGTAGCCATTTTCATACCCCTTCGTAATTCATCCGTGTGAGTTATCTTGCTTGTGCGTATTTATTAGTTAGTTGCGTGGAGATGTGTAGCAAGCCAATCAGCTGTCTTATTGCGGTGCTTTGCGGCAACATTCATGCATCCGTGATTTCCATCAGGCAGCATCAGCAGCGTTGCCCCTGTTTCCTGTGCTAATCGCTCGGCCCCTTCCTTGGGAATAAGACGATCCTTGGCACCGAAAATAATGAGAAGGGGGCATTCAATGTCTTGGGTGCGCCCTTCAAGTGACAAGTTCTTTGCGTAAACCCGCGCTTCCTCTTGAGTGCTCAAGTGCGATCGCGCGGTAAAAGTACGGCGAGTCAATTCCGGCAGCTGATCCCACACTTCTTGCCAGTCGTATGGACCAGCGAGTGCGGCGCATGCTTTGATTCGATGCTCGCCGCTCACCATGCGCGGTGCATAGTAGCCACCGAGAGAGACCCCCCATACACCAATTCGGTCTGCATCAATGTCGTCACGGGACTCGATCCAGTCAACGATGGCGGTTCCCACGACTTCCCAATCTCCGCGGATGGGGAGTTCATACTCACTTTCACCTTGGCCTGGACCATCGACTGCAAGTGTTGCCATTCCGCGCTCCAAGAAAAGTTGTTCGGTGCTGCGCAATTCTTCTTTGGTCGAATCAAGCCCACTGATCATTATGACGATTGGTGGTTGATCAACTCCCTGCGGTTTTCTCAAGATTGCGGGTAGCGATGTCCCTTCGAAAGGGATCAGCACGCGCTCCCCTGCGGGGGAGAGATAGGGCAAAGCCTCATTGAGTGAGTCCACCGCGCGCGCGTGTACTTCGCGCATTTTATCCGGGTAATCGACAAATACGAATTTTCCAAAGTGGTAATAAACCGCTGCAGTCGAAAGGTGATTGCCAGCGGAGCGAAGTCTTCCTTCTGCCAAAGCTTCGCGTCCAAGTGCTTCCTGTTTAGCTCCGGCCTCGGCCCAAGCATCCGCCCAATCACTCCAATTCATTACTGCTGCAGTAATGGAATTGAAGTCGGAGACGGCAACACCATTGGTGGTGAACCGCGGAGCCCAATGAGCCGTGGCTTCTTGGACCAAAGTGTCGCGTTGATCACTTGTTGACGAATTCATGCGCAGACCTGCCTTTCCATCTGGATACTTAAGCCATGCTGACCTTTGAATTTTCCGACACCGAATATTCCAATCGAAAGATTCAAACTTTGGCACTGGCAGCCGAGCTTGGGTGTGACAGTGTCATCGCCTTCGGAGAAAACCGAAGTGGAGTCGCCGTCACATACTTGACCGGATGGTCTGTCACACGCGCAGCCGTCTGTGCCATCGATCGTAATGACACTCATCTGTGGATTCAGTTTCCCAATCACGTGCCCTACGCCCGGAGAATTTTGCGTGATTGTGCAATCCATGAGTTGCACGGTGACTGGATTCAAGATCTTTTCTCGGGTAGGAGTTCCCGCGTCGCCACACTTGGACCTGTTGACCCTCGAGTGAGGAAACACGCTGATACCAACGGAATTGCTCTCATTCCGATGGACAAGGAACATGCAGGCCTTCGAATGATCAAGTCCAATGAGGAGATCGCTGCTTTGCAACTTGGAGGCTCGGTCAGCGACATTGCCGCGCAAGCCTTGATTGATGCCTGCGTGCCCGGAACCAGCGACTGGGACCTGTTGGCTGCGGCCAAGGACGCTTACACACGAGCAGGCGGGCGTGACTACATCTGCTACATCTGCGTCACCGATATGCATAACCCGGACCGCGATGTTCCCAGCCAATTCCCTGAGGGCCGAGTTTTGAGCAAGGGGTCTGTTGTTACTTTTGAACTCAGTGCCGCAATCGCACCCGAGTACCCGGGTCAAATCTTGAGAACTGTTTCGCTGGGAGAACCCATTGATCCCTACCCATTTCTCATTGCTGTTGCCGAACTGGTCAAAGCAGACATCAAGTCCGCCATTGCGCCTGGAGTAAATACTCAAGAGCTCATTTTGATTTCCCAGACGATTGAAAACAGCGGATTTACAACGACGGATGACCTGTTCCATGGCTTTGGCATGGGTTACCTTGAGCCCGTTGGAACGTCCAGCTCGAGAACACCGCGCCACTCCCCCAACATGGATTTGAGTGCGGGCATGGCGCTGGTCATTCAACCCAATGTGACGCTTATTGACCACTCGGCCGGCGTGCAAACTGGTGAACTCGTCGTTGTTACTAGTACCGGCATAGCTGACATGCACACCTTGCCGACTGGACTTATCACCGTTTAACATCGTTGAGTTAGGCCGGTTCATTGTTACTTCCCGATCGCCTTGCCCAGATACATGGATGCAACCTCAGGATTGTCAGCGATACCTGCAGAGTCTCCTGTTAGTCGCACAGTTCCTTGTTCCATGACGACACCATGGGTCGCGAGGTTCATGCCGAGCCGAACATTCTGCTCAACGAGCAAAACCGTGCGACCCTCGCTGGCCATATTGCGAATTACTGCAGCGACTTTGGCCACTGACTTTGGGTCCAGGCCCAAGGATGGCTCGTCCATCAATACGAGAGAAGGATCAAGAATCAAAGCTCGACTAATTTCCACCATGCGTCGTTGCCCACCAGACAGGTTTCCTGCTTTGTCATGGGCACGCTCTTTAACAATTGGCATCATTTCTTCAACCATCGCGATGCGCGATTTCAGGAGCGCACGTTCTCTACGAATTGGATAGCCACCCAACAAGACGTTCTCGTGAACGCTCATGTCAGGGAAAAGTGCACCACTCTGAGGAACCTGCGCAACACCCATGCGCAAAATATCTGCGGGAGCCTTGCCACCAATGGCCTCAGAGCCCAAGGTCACCGTGCCACTTGATGGCTTGAGCAAACCACTGATGACTCGAAGGACAGTGCTCTTGCCTGCACCATTGGGACCAACAATGCAGGTAATGGTTCCCTTGGTCAATTCGAGCGATAAACCTTGGAGCACCAAGCCGCCGCCGTATCCGGCTTCGACTTTGTCCATTGTGAGAACAGTTGACTCAGACACTGGGAGCCTCCAACAGGTGATCAGGACCGAGGTATGCCTCAATAACAAGGGGGTCGTTCCGAATTTCTTCAGGGGTTCCGGAAGTGAGAACCTGGCCTGCAGCGAGGACATGGACTTTGCTGCAAAGACTCAACACCAGCGGGATGTTGTGTTCAACAATGAGAACTGTTGTTCCAGCTTCATTGAGTCGCCTGATGACATTGGCCAGCTTCTCAATCAACGTCGGGTTGATACCGCTTGCGGGCTCATCGAGCAAAATGATGCTTGGTCGCAACATGAGCACCTGTGCGAGTTCAACAAGTTTCTGCTGACCAAAGCTCAGTGCAGCCGCATTCTGTTTTTCAAATTGCGACAGACCCATGAAGTCGAGGATCTCGCGAGCGCGGTCCACTTCCTCACCCGAATATCGACCGGCAACCATTTGCTTAGCTGAAGTTTTCTCCAGAGGAGCAACGAGGTTGTCCAACACGGTCATTGACTTGAACAATCGAGTAATTTGGAATGTTCGCCCAAGACCTTCATGCGCACGTGTCCACACTCGATCTTTGGTGATGTTCTCCCCATCGAGCAACACTGTGCCACTCGTTGGCGTAAACGTTCCCGTCATGCAGTTGAACAACGTTGTTTTGCCTGAGCCATTAGGCCCAATAAGTCCCGTGATCGTGCCTCGCTCAACTGTGAGTGAAACTCCATCCACTGCGCGCACGCCACCAAATGTTTTCACAACATCTCGGACTTCGAGAATATTCTCTACCTTTGATGTCGTGCTCATGCGAGTCGAAATGGCCGAGGTATCCACCTCGGTACGAGAGTTCGCAATCGCTGTTTGATCAATGAACTTAACCGTGTCGCCTTTTTCTCTGCGGCGCTTGATAGCTGCCGAGATTGTGGGCAACAAACCTGCAGGCAAGAACATGACAACCAGGATCAAAACAATTCCCATGATCAAAACACGGGCGCTGACGCCACCAGCACTTACTGTGGCAAATTCATTGGCAAGAGCGATGATGAACCCACCGATGACAGGACCCCATAGAGTTCCTCGACCACCAACCAGTGCGGCAAGTACCAAGATGACGCTCGTGAGAATGCCGAAGGCTCCAATTGGGTTAACAAATGACAGGTATTGGCCATAAAGTGCGCCAGCCACTCCGAAAGGGATAGCACTCAACGCATACGCGGTGATTTTGTAGAGCGTTGTGTTGATACCGATCGAAGCCGCTTTACCTTCATCATTACGAATAGCAACCAAACCAGCACCGAGGCGAGAGTTCATAACGAACCAGGCCAACAGAATGGTCAGTAAGAGCACGGCAAAAAACATGTAGTAGTAAGGAATATTTCCAAGTTCCTTTGCCCATGCTGGTGGTGGAACGACGATTCCGTCAGCGCCACCTGTAATGGGTTTTGCAACCTGTGCGAGCAACTGCACGGACCACAGGACTGCGATCGTGATGATCACGAAAGCATGGCTGCGGGAGCGCAGCACAATTGCTCCGACCCCGATCGCCACAAGCGCCGCGAAGACTCCGCCCAATGGCATGAGGTACATCGGTTCGATGCCCCAGGCTTTGGAAAGAATGGCTCCGGTGTACATACCGATACCGAGATACACGCTGTGTCCGAGGGATACATAGCCTGCAAGACCTGAAATGAGGTTCCAGCCCGAGGCCATGATGGCTAGGAGGAAGCAGGCAATGAGGACAGACTCCTCGTAGGTGCTATCAGGCAGCAAGATGGGGAAGAGCGCCAGTACCAATAGCAGGAGCAGCGGTACAAAAACGCGCGGTTCTCTCAATTTGTGCATCACGCCACGTCCTCTCGAGTCTTAGAACCCATGATTCCCTGAGGGCGAAACACCAAGATGAGCAAAATCGTTCCGTAGAAGAACAGTGGAGCCCACTGCGGAACAAATGTGGCCGCGAAAGACTCCATGGTGCCCAGGAGCAGGGCCGCAATTATTGCGCCCGGGATGCTTCCAAAACCACCAAGTACAACTACGCCCAGTAGCCGCGCGATCCATTCATAGTGGGTTGCGGGGAAAATCGGATACATGATCGCAAGGAGCACACCACCAACACCAGCAGTGGCAGCTCCTATTGCGAATGCAAATCCAGCTGCTTTTTTGTGCGAGATGCCAACGAGTGCTGCACCATCACGATTTTGAGACGAGGCACGCAGCGCACGTCCCGCCCACGAGAAGCGCAGATAAGCGTAGATCGCAGCAAGAACAACAATTGCGAGAACGCCCGAAATTAATTGTGGATACGGGAGAACGATCTCCCCGATATTGAGGGACTGCGTGAAATAAGCTGGCGTGACTGACTTGAACTTGTTACCAAAGCCAAGGTTGAGGATTCCCTCCATGGTGAGAGCAACGCCAAACATCAGGAGCACCGTCATGCCAGGCCCTTGGGGCGCAACTCGAATCAACATGCCTCGGTAGATGGCCCAGCCAATGAGCCCCATCATTGCGCCCATTACTGGGATCAACAGGAGTGGTTCGATTCCGAACATGTCCCAGATCTGCCAAGTGAAGAGCGCACTAAAAACTAGGAATGCTCCCTGCGCAACGTTAACAACGTCAAGGACTCCAAAAATGAGAGTCACCCCGGAAGCCAAGAGTGCATAAATCCCCCCTAACAAGATTCCGTAGGCAAGTACCTGCACTATCTGCACGGTGAGTCCTCCTCGGGGAATTTAGCGTCGCGATCGGTATCGCTGATATGAAATCGTTTAGTTGAAATCTTGAGCTTGAAATCGTTGATTTGAACTTGTACGGATAAAAAGTTTGAATGAAGTTCACTGCTTAGAGCTGGTGGGGGTGAGTGGTGGGTGACCTTACGGGGGGACGGGCCACCCACCACTCAGACTTAATTTTTGGTTACTGCAGTGCCAGTTACTTCCAGGCCGGTTTTGGCATGGTGATCGAATCAGTCGTTGCTGCAATTGCAGGAGCAACGATGTTCACCGTGTCTCCTTGCCATTGAGCGAGAAGGAACTCACCCTGTGGGCGTCCAATCTCATCCCATGACAATTCACCAAGGATCGTTGTTACTGGGTTAGCGTGCAACCATTCCATGATGGTTGGGTTATCCAAACCACCTGTTGCCGTAACAGCAGCGGCAAGTACTTCAGCTGCTGCATACGCATCTGCTGCATCCTCAGCGGGAATACCGGGTCCATTTTGGGCTTCGTATTCTGCAAGGAATTCAGCGTTGCCTGGTGTTGGAGCCTTTTCACTCCATGACACTGCGTAGAAGATGCCGTCTTGGTTACCTGTACCAATTGCATCGGTGAACTGAGCACCGTTACTTGGAGCAGATGTCTGGAACAAGATGTTTGGCGAGAAGCCAACCTGAATCATGCTCTTGACCAAGTTAACACCGTCTTCGAACACGGCACCCTGAGCAACGAGATCTGGCTTAGCGGCAGCAATTGCGCTGGCGAAAGGCTGGAAGTTCGTTGTCTCTGGTGGGTACATCTCCGAGTAGACGGTCTCAACACCCATTGCCTCAAGCTGAGCCTGCATTGACTCAATTACCGGTGCGGCAAAAGGGTCATCCTGAATGGCATATGCAGCCGTCTTGGGCTTCTGATCGTCTGGGAGTGCAGCGATGGTCGCTACAAATGGGTTCGCCTGATTAGGTGCAGTTGCCTGCTGAGCAAAGAAGTAGTACTTGAAGTTCTGCTCAAAAATCTTGGGCGATCCACCCGCAGGGGCGATGAGGACCATTTCATTGTTCTCTGCCACGGCCGAAGCTGGGTAGTTCAACAATGATGAGAATGTTCCAAGAAGAAGATCAACCTTCTCCTCGTTGATGAGTCGGTTGTAGTCAGTCACAACCTGCTCTTGGCTACTTGCGTCGTCGAGGACAACAAGCTCAACTTGGCGGCCGAGAAGACCACCATTTGCATTGGTAACAGCTGCCCATGCGTTGTAACCCTTCTGGGCCTCTCCACCAGGCTGCGAGAAATCACCGGTCAGCGGCAGTGAGATACCGATACGGATCGGATCTTCACTTGCTGCTGATTCTTCTGCGGTCGTTTCCGCAGCCGATTCAGTTCCCGTAGCTGCATCCGAGCCGCCATCGCTTGAACTGCAAGCGCTGGCAACCAGACTTACTACTGCGAGTGATGCAACGAGCGCGCCAATGCGTCCTCGTGCACCTAATTTTCCGTGTTTCATGCGTGACCTCCTGGAGTCGCAATCGATTGCATAACGGGAGAATGTCTCTTCCTGAATCATTTGTCAATGACTTTGCCCAATTTGTTTCCAAAATGATTCCTACGAGGGAGTAGGGTGCGATCCTGTTGGCGCACGGTGCGCTCAAAATCGGAAACCACATGGCTCACGATTGCAGTGAAGGGATGCTCATGTCTCAGGTAACGGACCACCTTCGAATAGGTCAATTCAGCGAATCACCCGTGCTGGCGGCCGCCCAAAAATTAGGACTTGACGCGGAATTTGGAGTCACCTGGAGCACCGAGAAAGTTACCTCCTCCCCCGGTCAATTCAAGTCGCTCGACGCCGGTGATATCGATATCGCGATCACAAGTCCCGATAACGTAATGCTCTACGCAACAACAGACAAGAACCCATTGAGCACGCAGATTCCTATCACACTACTACGCCCAATAGACCATGGCCTCGGGCTCACTTTCTTCACTCGCCCGGAGGTAAATAGTGTTGCGCTTATTCAAGATTCAACACTTGGCGTGGATGTTCTGAAATCGGGTTTTGCATTTTTATTGTTCAGATTGATTGATCACGTCGGTGCCGATATCGAGAAAATATCCTTCACCGAGATCGGAGCGACACCTAAGAGAGCTCAAATGATTCTCGATGGTCAGGTTGCGGGGAGCATTCTTAATGCCGAGTCCGCAGTGTTGGCAAAGGAATCAGGACTCCATGCTTGGGCAACCTCGGCCGATCTCTATCCCGATTACCTGGGAACCGTTCTCGCGGCTCGCAGCGATGCCATCACCCCTGCCGTTGAACGACTCGTTGCCATGTGGACAGAAACCACCAAGGCGCTTCTCGCCATGTCCGCAGAGGAAGTCAGCGCGGTACTGAGCGAGGCCAGCCCGGCGCTAGCCACCCCTCAATACGTAGACATTTTGCAATCACCCGTCTTCGGTCTGATCGAAGGCGACACAGTGCACTTGTCTGATCTGGAGACATTGAGGGAGATTCGCAGCGCTGCAGGTGCCTACACCCCAAACGATCAAGACTTGCAAAATCTGGTTTCCCGTGCCTAATTGGACTATTGAGCGCACCTTAGGGTTTTTACCCTATGCCGTATTTATTGCTACTTTTCAGCGCTCAGTAGTCGCACCCATGCTCCTGGGAATGGGGCAAGACTTCGACGTCAACCTCGCCACCATCACACTCTCCATGAGCGCCTATTTATTGGCATATGGCCTAGCGCAACCAGTGTGGGGAATCATCTCTGATCGATTAGGCAGAACCGCAACACTTCGACTTTCCCTCGTTCTTGCGGGTGTCTTGGACCTCGTAAGTGTTATTCCCATGGACATAGGGCCCTTCATCGCATTCCGGGCTTTGGCCGGGGCCATGATGGCAGGAGTGTTTCCCACCGCCGTTATTTTCATCGGTGACACAATCAGCGAACCTCGGAAACGACAACCTGCCATAGCCCACCTGCAGATCGGTGTAGCCATGGGGCTCACATTTGGCACCGTCCTAGGCGGCATCGGTATTGCAACCATTGGGTGGCAAGCCTTCTTTATCGGCACTTCAGTCGTCTGCTTTGTCATGGCGGTGTACGTCAAGGGAATGCCTAATCCCAAGCCAGGTATTCATCGACTCCCCGTACTGCGTTCATTTCAGGTTGTACTCTCAAACGGTTGGTCTTGGCTGCTCTTTGGACTGGTGTTCTTTGAGGCAGCCATACTCCTCGGGGTCTTTGCGCTAGTCCCAGCCGCACTCGAGACAACCGGAAGTTCGGCCATCATTGCTGGTTTAGTGACAGGTGGCTACGGCCTCTCGGTCCTGGTCACGTCCCAGGTTGTTCGCAAGAGGGCTCAGCACGTACACCCACATCGCTTCCTGTTCTATGGTGGAAGTGCATCAATCATCGGGTTTGCAATCTTGGCTGTCTCAGTGAATGCCTGGACAGTCTTCATCAGCGTCTGTTTCCAAGGGATCGCTTGGGTGCTGATGCACACAACCTTGCAAACATGGGCGACCTCCCTGTCAGACAAGGCGCGCGCGATGGCGGTCTCGCTTTTTGCCGGCTCAATGTTCCTAGGAAATGGCGCCGGTGCTTACGTAGCCAGCCATCTACTCGAATTCAGTGGAACCGTCACACTTTTCGGCTTCGCTACGCTCACCATGGTTGCCCTGACGGTGGTTTCTGTCGCCGCGCAAAGGCACTATTCACACCGCACTGCAACGTGATCGCCTAGGCTACCCGTGTGTCAGCAACACTAAAAGATATTGCCAAGAAGGTGGGCATCCACCCTGCCACGGTTTCCCGTGCTCTCAATCCACGGACGGCGCATCTGGTCAACCCCACAACTGTCGCCAAAGTTAAAAAAGCAGCTGCCGCAATGAACTACCTGCCCAACCCCATGGCAGCCGGGCTTCGAACCTCTCGCTCCCACACGATCGGCGTCGTGATACCTGATCTGAACAACCCGCTGTTCCCGGGGATGGTGCGCGGCATACAAGACACACTGGGACGTGCCGGATACACACCACTCTTGGTAAACACCGACAACGACCCTGACGTCGAAAGCCACCTTGTCGCCTCATTGAGTGCACGTCGAGTGGACGGGTTCATACTCGCAACAGCCCGACGCGATCACCCACTCCTCGCCCAACTGAGTGAGAAATTTCCAATCGTGCTCATTAACCGCGTTTCAGAAAGCGTGCAACTGCCTTCTGTGGCCGTTGACGAACAGCACGGCATCCGTCTTGCAGTTGAACACCTCTATGGACTTGGGCATCGGGAAATCGCGCACATTGCAGGTCCGACGTGGTCTTCAACGGGACATGAACGCTCACAGGCCTTCACACGCAGCATGAAAGATCACGGGCTAGTGACGGCTAAGCGAATTTCGGCCGTGACCTCATGGAGCATCGAGGCAGCAAATGAATGCGCCACCCGATTAATAAAGTCTGATCCAGCCATCACGGCGATCGTTGCGGCCAATGACCAACTCGCCTTGGGAAGCATTGCGGCAATCAAAGGCATGAAACGCCGTTGTCCTCGCGACGTCAGTGTCGTGGGCTATAACGATATGCCATTCATGGATATTGTCGATCCACCGCTCACATGCGTGCGCATTCCACAAGACGACATTGGATCTGAGGCGGCACGATTGCTTCTCAGCATGCTCGTCGAGGAAGGTTCCACCTCCGTCAAACAAGTAAGACTCACCCCCGAACTCATTGTTCGAAGTTCAACCACACACCCGAGAGTCGAGAGATTACAGTGAAAAGCAGAACCATTGGTTCAGGTACGGCGGCGCTAACGGTCAGCGAAATTGGACTCGGGTGCATGGGTATGACCTATGCATACGGTGCGGCAGATCCTGAACAAATTCGCGCAACACTTGATCGTTCCATTGACCTGGGAGCGACCTTTTGGGACACCTCAGACTCCTATGGCCCCTACACGAATGAAGAATTGCTCGCACCATTTGTTCAGAAATATCGGGATAAAGTGGTGCTCGCAAGCAAGTTTGGTCAACAATTTTTTGACGATGGCACCCGCGGAGTTAATGGGTCTCCCGAATATGTCAAGCAAGCTTGTGACGAAAGCCTGCGCAGACTAGGCATTGAGACCATAGACCTTTACTACCAACATCGCATTGATCCCAATGTTCCGATCGAAGAAACTTGGGGGGCACTTGCTGAGTTAGTCGAAGAAGGAAAGGTGCGCTTCCTAGGACTGAGCGAAGCATCCGTTGAAAGTATCCGGCGCGCGCACGCCGTACACCCTGTTACGGCATTACAAACCGAATGGTCCCTTTGGACGCGCGATGTTGAAGTGAACGGGATCCTTGCCGCGACCCGCGAACTCGGTATTGGATTTGTACCCTATTCGCCGCTCGGGCGCGGATTCCTCACCGGAGCGATCACAAGCAATGATCAGATCGCCAGCGATGATGGACGCAAGCAATGGCCTCGTTTTCAGGACGACGCAATTCAGGCGAACCAGCAGATTCTTAACTCTTTGCAAGTAATTGCAGGGCGGGTTAATGCCACACTGGCACAGGTTGCCATCGCTTGGTTACTCGCTCAGGGTAACAATGTGGTCCCAATCCCTGGCGCCAGGAAAGTGCATCACCTTGAAGAAAACTGCGCAGCCGCTAACATCGAATTGAGCGAATCTGATGTCACAATGCTCAGCGAGTCAATCCATGCTGGTGTCACGAGCGGACTGCGGTATCCGGCGGCGATGATGAAGTCAATTCAGACTTAGGCGTTTTTCGCGCACTTGCATTGATAATGACTGCGGCAAACGCGAGTAAAACGCCGCCAATGAGTGGTATGTCAATCGTGTGGGCCACGGCGATGTCAAGAATGAGGGATCCCAAGAGCTGACCTGCTATGGCTAACAAACTAAGCCGCAATACTCCAACTTTGCCCACAACCCATGAGGCTGTTGCGATAAACACAACCCCGACAACTCCCCCAAGATAGACCCAAAGAGGACTTGAGGGTAGGGAAGAAACCTGCCCATATCCCAATGCAACATAAACCGAAAGTAAAACCGCGAGTGTGAAAGCCCCAACCACAAAATTCCACCATGCCGCTACTAGCGGCTCAAATGTAGCAGCTGTAACTCGACCATTAATTGCTTGCTGAACTGAGACCCCAACCCCTGCGAGAAAACTGATCGTGACTGGAACGATGGGCACATCAGCAGATCCGAGTCTGCCTGAAACGGCCACAACAACTGCGCTCACACCCACGAACGCTGAAACGACGCGAAGTCCCGTAACAGACTGCTTTCCATGTGGGCCTAGACCGAACTTGTCCACGATGAGTGCAGATGCGCTTTGGCCTGATACGAGTGCCACAGCGAACAATGCAACACCTGTGACCGGCACGGACACACTCTGAGAGAACACGAAGAACGCACCGAAGAAGCCACCAATGATCATCCACGACTTCAGTTCACCGCACCGGACAGCACGAAAAAACCGACCGACGCCACTCCTGCGGCTTGAACTGATGACTACAAGAATGCTGGAGAGAATCAGACCAACACTGAACGAGATCGTGGCCGCCTGAAGTCCGTTATTCAACAGATCAGACAGAGAGCCATTGGCTCGAGATTGAATCGCCGTCAGCGAACCAACGACAACTGCCGCCAGCGAGGGCACGAGTGCATAGCGAGCTTGCATGAGACTAATGGAAGAAATGCCGCGTGTTAGTGAAGTACATTGTCATGCCTGCAGCTTCAGCAGCTGCAATGACTTCATCATCTCGAACTGACCCGCCAGGCTGGACAACGGCCATGACACCCGCATCGATCAAGATCTGGAGGCCGTCAGCAAAGGGAAAAAATGCATCGGAAGCGGCAACACTCCCCGCAACGCGCTCACCAGCACGTTCCACAGCCAAACGAGCAGAATCAACGCGATTAACCTGGCCCATGCCCACACCCACAGCAGCCTGATTTTTGGCTAACAGAATTGCATTGGACTTCACGGACCTGCATGCACGCCAAGCGAACTCCAGATCTCGCATTGTTGCGGCATCTGCAGGCGCGCCTGACACCAGTTTCCATGAGCTAGTGGCATCGCCTTCCGCATCAATGGCATCGCGGGTTTGCACCAAAAGTCCACCTGAAATGGAACGTGATTCCCTGTGCATACCCGGGTGCGGCCCTGGGACTCGAAGAATTCGTAGATTCTTTTTCTCTCGAAGAATGACAAGGGCTTCGTCATCGAAGTCTGGAGCAATTACTACTTCAGTGAATACTGGAGCCAATTCCCGCGCCATCTCGCCCGATACCGCCCGGTTGCTGGCCACAACTCCCCCAAACGCGGACATTGGGTCGGTTGCATGTGCCTTCAAATACGCTTCTTCGATATCAATACCCACGGCGACTCCACAAGGATTTGCGTGTTTGATAATCGCAACCGCAGGTTCGAGAAAGTCATAGGCTGCCCGACGCGCGGCATCCGCATCAACATAGTTGTTGTAACTCATAGGTTTTCCGTGAAGTAGCTCCGCGCTGGCAATTCCGGGCTCGTGGGTGAGATCTCGATACACCGCAGCACCTTGATGAGGATTTTCCCCGTATCTCAGGTGGTCGTTGAGTGAATACGTAAAACCCTGCCAGGTGGGGAATTCTTGTCCTTCAGAGTTGACCGTAGAAGCAAACCAATTCGCCACAGAAGTGTCATAGGTTGCTGTGTGTGAAAAAGCACGACCAGCCAGCTGTGCACGCATTTCCAGCGAAGTGCCGCCTGAAGCAAGTGCACTCACAATTTCTGGGTAGGAATGCGGGCTCACTACCACTGCAACACTGGCAAAGTTCTTTGCTGCAGCTCTGATCATTGCCGGACCGCCAATATCAATTTGTTCAATGCATTCATCAACCGGCGCACCACTTGCGACAGTCTCGTTAAATGGGTAAAGGTTCACAACCACAAGATCAAAAGCTGCGATCCCCAGTTCCTGCAACTGGGACACGTGGTCGGCGTTTCTGGAGTCCGCGAGGAGGCCCGCATGGATACCGGGATGCAATGTCTTGACGCGGCCATCGAGACACTCGGGGAATCCAGTAACTGAACTCACCGGAGTGACGGGGACTCCACAGGCCTCAATAACCTGAGCGGTGGAACCGGTCGAAACAATCTCGACACCCGCGTCATGTAGGGCCTTGGCCAACTCCTGAACACCACTCTTGTCATATACCGAAATGAGCGTTCGGGAAATTCCACGCATGGTCATGAAAATTGTGCCTCTCCGCTACCTTTTGAAAAATCGGAATTGATCACTCGGGAAACTGTAGCGGGTAACAAAGCTCGCTCAATCTGTTTGATTTGTTCATGGAGATCTGCCTCAGTGACACCGGGCTCGATAACCACTGATTCCTGTGCCAAGATCGGACCCGTGTCGACACCGTGATCGATCAGGTGAACAGTTGTGCCTGTCACCGTCGCACCCGCAGCCAACGCATCGCGAACAGCATGGGCACCAGGAAAATGTGGGAGCAAAGCTGGGTGTGAATTAATAATCCGGTTCGGGAAAGTGTCAACGAAATCGGCGTCCAGCACGCGCATAAAGCCTGCGGTCACAATGTAGTTCGGATCTAGTTCAAGCATTTTCTTTCTAAGGGCTACTCCCCAGTCGCTGCGCGATTCGTAATCATGAAATGGCACTGTCACCACAGGAACTCGGTGGTCGACCGCGATGTCAATCGCGCCACACCCTGGTACATCGGTTACGAGCCCGACAATCTGAGACCCGATGTCGGACTCAAGAAGCGATCGAAAAAGAGTGCCAGAACCAGAGGCCATTACTACGATTTTCTTCATTCCAGCCTTTCGGCCGGGTCATTGGTCACGGGGTGTCCCGTGAGTTTTTGATAGGCATACGTGGTCACGAGGGCCGCGATGGGAAGCGCGACAATCGTTGGGATTCCCCAAAAAAGCCCAGAAATTAAGTATGCAACACCGCTGACGAGTAACACCAAAATGCTTAGGGACCAGTTCTTTCGAACTAATCCCACACTCGATTTCAATGCCAAGAATGGACCGTATCCGCGATCGAGGGCAAAGAATGGTGCAAATTGAAAGAGAAGAAGGGCGATGAATGCTGGGACGACCAGCAGGAAAAGTCCAGCAGTGAAAGCGATCATGATGATGACAATTGTGAATAAGAATTGCATGAAATATTTGCCCAGAAATGTGTCAGCAAATCCGATACTTGCACCCATAGAGACGTGCAATGCACCTCGGATTACTCCCGCTGTTGCTAGAAAGGATGCGAGAACAAAGACCAGCACCACAAGCATGCTCAGTACCAAGGTTGGGAGTTGCTGTGCGACACAAGTTTCCATGGCCTGTGCGTCAAGAATTGAACTGTTCGAGGCCAGACCTCCAGCATTGAGGCACAAATCGAATGATTCTGCAATGGGATCTGTAGCAAGCTGCTGCCCAAACTGCAGAATCGTGACGATAGCGGCGAGTGCGATAAAGGCCAAAATATTTCTTTGGTAACTCTCCCGAGCCCAGTTTATGGCCGTGCTTACGCGAAATGGCTTCATAGTTTCTCGCTGCCCTCTGGTCTTTCCAGTTCATCGACCGCCCATGCCGCATCAGATTTTTCCGGAGCCTGGTCCTGCAATGGTTGCGACACAACCCGCACGGTGGGCCGTTTTTGCTCGAAGAGTCTACGAGGAAGGGCGGAGACAGGTGCCGCTCCGAGTATCAACAAGATCCATGTAAGTGTCGCTGCCAATGTAGCGTCAGGACCGATTCCCACGAGTCGAACATCACCCAAGTTCCCACTTGAAATCACTACGAGCAAAAAGACGCACAATGCCGCGACAAGGGCGGCGCCCAATGCAATGACCATACGAATCAACACTGGTTCGGCGACCTTGCGCCGAGCAATTCCTGTTCCAACAAGAGCTCCCACTGCAACGACTATGGCCGGCAGTAGCCACGACAATCCGCTCGAATTTGATGGAAGTGCCGCCAAAATGGGTAGCGGAGGTAACTGGGTTGGGGCGGTTGATGGAATGAACGGGGAAATTACAGATTCGGGGCCGATTACAAAACCTGCACCCAGCATGTATGACATTGCCCAAACAACCAAGACGGGTAAGTACCCCAAACTAAGCAGCAGGATCGCGAGAAAGCCACTGAGTCCTGGATTAAGTCCATTGGCCAACTTGAGCACCTCAGCAAAGTTGCCGACCAGTTGAACCGCAACTAACAGGGCGGCGATTCCCGCCAGCGTGAGCAGTGCCGCGACTCCTCGAATAACAATTTCTCTAACGAGATTTGGAAGCATGTGAAATGGGTTCTCTGGCAAAGCTGCGAGGACTCCTACGGCTACTGCAGAAAGACTGACCAGAAGCATGACCAAGAGTGCACGAATCGGTTCAACGGACACTTCCACTGACGTGGTTGACATGGCTACCAATGTTCCAAATGCGGTGTAGATCACTACGAGCAGCACACCGCCCGTCAGTACAGCAACTGTTATTGACCCACTTCGACCAACCCGAGCAAGCACGATTCTTCGCCCCAAGGATCTTCCTGATCCCAATAAAACAAGCCATGGAATCATCACGAGTCCCCACGGCACGAGCGTGAAAACAGCGGCCCCCAATTTCGGTGAAACTCCATTGAGAACTAGCCAGGACCACAGGGTTGTCTGCGCAAATGATTTTCCTGTGACTTGGCCACCATCACTCATTATGACTGGAGCCATGACCAAGACGGTGATTCCAATCGTGAGCAAAAGGGCCCTCAAGCTGTAGGTGATTCCCCAGAAAATAGATATCAACAGTGATTTCTGGGAAATCTCGCGAACGGCGTGCACCCCGCGCTTTATGCCTTTCTTGGAACCAGTTTCAGTGGCCAAGCTCTGGTGACCGTCATCAGCACTCGAGGCAGTAATCACGGATGAATCACCATTCTCCGCTTGCTCAGAATTGTGCAGATCACTCACTGACCCAATCTAACGAAAAGGTGGCCCAATCCGGTTTTCACCACTCGGTAAAACGAGCTATCCGTGAATGAGCAACCAAAGGGCCGCCAAGGAGCTGAGCACCAGAGCGATCCGGTAAAACCAAATCTTGGGCAAATGGCGAAATATCACCGACCCAACCGCTGCGCCGGCAATCACGACAGGGACGAACCAAGCCCCTGAGAGCAAGGTTTGGGTAGTGAGAAGATCAAGATTGATGAGCAACGGAACTTTTGTTAGGTTTACAAATAGGAAGAACCATGCCGAGGTTCCCATGAACGTGATCGTGGAAACCCGCATGTTTATCAGGTAGAGACTCATGGCAGTCCCACCTGCATTAGCCGCCATGGATGTCATGCCCGCAAGTACACCAAAGAATCCTGCTTTAACCACGCGTACTCGAGAATTGTCTTCCGCTTTTTCTGAGTCGCTGTTCTGGCGCATTCTGACCACTTCAAGCAGTACCGAAATCAATATCAGAACCCCAAGCATGCGACTCAGGGTTGCAGGCGAAAGGATTGTGAAAAGGAACGCCGTCAGTAACAGGCCCGCGAGTACGCCTGGAATGAGGCGGAGAATGAGTGGCCAATTCACGTGAGATCGGTATAGGGCGAGGGCGTAAATGTCACCTACGAGCAGAAGTGGGATGGCAAATGCAGATGCCACACCTGGAGTGAGAACGGCCGCTAGGACTGGACCAGCAACAACACCTGCAACAGGCATGGCTGTTTTCGACATGCCATACAAGAAAATTGCCGCTGCAATGATCGCAATGGAGAGCGTGCTCCACTCAGAGATCATCTGAGCTTGATCATCTGAGCTTGATCATCTACGAAAGAATTTCACGCATGAGTGCAGCGGTCGCACTCGGTGTGCGTCCCACTTTCACACCAGCCGCCTCCAGAGCCTCCTGCTTTGCAGCAGCAGTGCCCGACGAACCTGAAACGATCGCTCCAGCGTGACCCATTGTCTTGCCTTCAGGTGCAGTGAAACCGGCAACGTAACCGACAACGGGCTTTGTCACATGCTCTTTGATGAACGCTGCAGCACGTTCCTCAGCATCACCACCGATTTCTCCGATCATCACGATGGCATCGGTGTCAGGGTCATTCTGGAATGCTTCAAGTGCATCGATATGCGTTGTCCCAATGATTGGATCGCCACCAATGCCGACGCAGGTGGAAAAGCCGAAGTCACGCAATTCGTACATCATTTGATAGGTCAGCGTGCCTGACTTTGACACCAGCCCAATGCGCCCCGGCTGGGTGATGTCAGCAGGAATAATTCCTGCATTGGATTGTCCTGGACTAATAATTCCAGGACAGTTTGGCCCGATAATCCGAGTGGTGCCAGCGTTCACTGCATATTGAAAGAATTGCGCCGTGTCATGAACCGGGATTCCCTCGGTGATCACAACACACAGCGGAATCTTGGCATCGACGGCTTCTTCAACAGCTGCTTTGGCGAATTTTGGTGGAACAAAAACAACAGAAACATTTGCTCCGGTCGCAGCCATGGCATCCGCCACGTTGTTGTAAACGGGAATGCCGTCAACTTCTTGGCCAGCTTTGCCCGGAGTCACACCTGCAACGACTTTGGCTCCGCTCGCCACCATGCGGCGGGTGTGCTTTGTACCCTCGGAACCAGTCATTCCTTGGACGAGGATCTTGCTGTCTGAGTTCAGCCAGATAGACATTATTATTTCGCTCCTTTACGGGCAGCAGCCAGTTCTGCAACTCTGCGTGCCGCGGCATCCATGGTGTCAACAAGTTCAATGAGTTCGTGGTTCGAGTCCTGAAGAATTTTGCGGCCCTCCGGTGCATTGTTGCCATCAATGCGGCAGACAATCGGCTTGGTCACCGAATCACCCAGCTGTTCAATTGCCTGCAAAATTCCGTTAGCGACAGCATCACATGCGGTGATGCCACCAAAGATATTGACGAACACTGCTTGTACATCTGGATCGTTCAACACAATGTCCAGACCATTGGCCATCACTTCAGCCGAAGCTCCACCACCAATATCAAGGAAGTTGGCCGGCTTGATGCCTCCAAACTCCTCACCCGCATAGGCCACAACATCAAGTGTGCTCATGACAAGTCCCGCGCCATTGCCCACGATTCCAACGTCGCCATCCAATTTGACGTAATTCAGATGCAAAGACTTGGCACGGGCCTCAATGGGATCAATCGCTGAATCAGCAAAATCTGCATGCCCTGGTTGACGGAATGCAGCATTGTCATCGATCGTGACCTTGCCGTCAAGGGCGAGTACCTCACCTGTTGGCGTTAACACGAGTGGGTTAACTTCAACGAGAGTGGCATCCTCGCGGACCGTAATTTCCCACAGCGTGACCAAGATGTCGGCCACCTGAGACCTGATGGCCTCAGGGAACTTTGCTGCTTCGACGATTTCGCGAGCTTTTTCCGGGCCGACACCCTCAAGTGCATCGACCCTGATTTTCGCGAGTGCGTCAGGGTTGTTTACTGCGACCTCTTCGATTTCAACGCCACCCTCGACGCTCGCCATGGCCAAGAAACAACGATTGGCGCGATCGAGAAGGAATGAGACGTAATATTCCTCGGCGATGTCAGCTGCATCAGCGACTAGGACTTTGTGGACCGTGTGACCCTTGATGTCCATGCCCAGGATTGCGGTGGCAACCTCGCGGGTTTCCTCGGAATTCTTCGCCAGCTTTACGCCGCCGGCCTTGCCACGCCCACCGGTCTTGACTTGCGCTTTGACCACAACGGGGCCGCCAATGGACTCCGCCATTGCGACCGCTTGGTCAACGGTCTCGCACACATCACCCGAGGTGATGGGGAGTTGGTGTTTGCCGAATAGTTGCTTGGCTTGGTATTCGTACAGATCCACGCTTACTCCTTGAGTTCACTAAACAGGTGAGACCCGAGTCTAGTCTTTCAGCGTTCGAGGCAACACTGGCCTGAATGTGATTTACAACCCATCCAGTCAGGAAGTTGAATGGACCCCAACATTGTTGTGCACCCAGTCCACGACATCGGAGGTTGGCGTGCCCGGTGTGAATATCTCTGCAACACCAATCGCCTTTAACTCTTCAATGTCGGACTCCGGAATGATTCCTCCGCCAAAGACCACAATGTCTGATGCATCGGCCTGGGCCAATTGACTCATTAGCTCAGGGAACAAAGTCAAGTGAGCTCCGGAAAGAATAGAAATACCAATGACATCAGCGTCTTCTTGGACAGCTGCTTGAACAATTGCAGCTGGTGTTTGATGTAGCCCCGTGTAGATAACTTCGAAGCCAGCATCGCGCAAAGCTCGAGCAATAACCTTGGCTCCGCGATCGTGACCATCGAGACCTGGTTTCGCAATAACAATTCTGATGGGGCGAGTCTTATCTGCCATATCTACAGGGTAGCCCATGCGACTTTAAGGATTAACTCAGTTGGTCGAATGTACCGCCGCAAGGCCCTGCCTCTAAAGTCGTGCCATGGCTCATGGATCTGCTTACTCAATTGTTATTCGCATGCACGTAACTCCCGAAGTTCACGCCTCCGGTGCCATTGTGACCACGGTCACCAAAGCGGGCGCGGTCATCACGGGGCTGGATGTCACCGACTCCGGTCACGAGGTCACCGTTTTGGACCTGAGTGCCTTGGCGCGGGACCCTGAGCATGCGGAAGAGATCCGTGATTCTCTCAATGCGATTGAGGGCTGCACCGTCAATAAAATTAGTGACTCTGTATTTCTCATACATCTCGGTGGAAAAATTGAAGTTGGGCTCAAGGTTCCGCTGCGCAACCGCACGGATCTCGCACGCGCCTACACACCCGGCGTTGCCCGCGTCTGCTCTGCCATAGCGGAGAACCCCGAAGATGCTCGAAATCTCACGATCAAGCGCAACACCGTCGCAGTTGTCACGGACGGCTCAGCGGTTCTTGGACTAGGAAACATTGGACCCGAAGCATCAATGCCCGTCATGGAGGGTAAGGCGGCACTATTCAAAAAGTTTGCCAACGTCGATGCTTGGCCAATCTGCCTCGACACTCAGGACGTCGATGAAATCATTCGAACCGTCGAGATCATCGCACCCGGGTTTGGCGGCATCAATCTCGAAGACATTTCTGCTCCTCGCTGTTTTGAAGTGGAACGCGAACTGCGCAAACGCCTTAACATTCCCGTTTTCCACGACGATCAACACGGCACCGCAGTTGTCGTGCTGGCTGCACTAATCAATGCGGCCAAATTAGTCAACAAAGAACTTGCCAATCTCACCATCGTCATGTCTGGAGCAGGTGCCGCCGGGGCAGCGGTTGCAGATCTCTTGCTAGTCGCTGGCGTCAAAGACATCACGCTTTTTGACTCCAAGGGTGCTGTCCACTCTGCGCGAACGAATTTGGATCCAGCCCGCATGGATTTGGCGCAACGGACGAATCCCAATGACTTTGCTGGCACCTTGCAAGAGGCTCTGGTGGGGGCCGATGTCTTTATTGGTGTGTCACAGCCGAACCTGATCACAGCGCAGGATGTTTCCACCATGGCCAAGGACTCGATTGTGTTCGCGCTGGCCAATCCTGATCCCGAAATCAATCCGATCGAGGCTGCCAAATTTGCCAAGGTCGTTGCAACGGGCCGCAGTGACTACCCCAATCAGATCAATAACGTTCTGGCATTTCCCGGCATTTTTAGGGGATTACTCGACAGTGGGGCCATCAAGATCACCGAGAAAGTCTTGATCGCATCTGCTGAAGCGATTGCTCAGTGCGTTTCCGAGGAAGCACTCTCACCCGTGTATATCGTGCCAAGTGTGTTTGACCCATCGGTTGCACCTGCGGTTGCCGCGGCAGTTATTCACGCCTCCGAGTAGGAACTCCTAGAGTTTTTCAACAGGCGCATAACGCAGCAGAAGTCTTTTGATACCTGCCGAGCCAAAGTCAATCGATGCATCTGCACGATCGCCGCTGCCACCCGTTTCCACGACAGTACCGAGCCCAAACTTTTCATGGGTGACTCGATCACCTGGTTTCAGTGAAATGGTTATCGAGGTTCCCACAGACTTGCCACCCCGACGAACCCCTGTATCAAAACTGCTCGTAGACGAACCACTAAACATGGAATTATTCGGCGCTTCTCGCTCCCAACGTATGGCCGTTTCAGGGATCTCACCCAAGAATCTACTTTCGGGGTTATAGGCCGGACTCCCCCAGGCAGAACGCACTAGAGACCGCGTGACATAAAGCCGTTCGCGTGCACGCGTAATGCCCACGTAGGCCAAGCGGCGTTCCTCTTCCAACTCCTTGGAATCAGAGAATGACCGGGCGTGCGGGAAGATCCCCTCCTCCATTCCAGTGAGAAAGACCGTGGGAAACTCGAGCCCTTTGGCGGTGTGCAATGTCATGAGCGTGACAACACCGCCGTGATCTTCACCATCGGGGATTTCATCAGCATCCGCGACAAGTGACACCTGCTCTAAAAACTCGCTCAAGGTCCCCTCAGGGTTATCAACACTGTATGCAGCCGCGACGGATTCCAACTCAGCGAGGTTTTCAATGCGGCCTTCATCTTGCAAGTCAATAGATGCCCGCAATTCAGCAAGGAGCCCACTGTGCTCTACGACTGCTTGAATCATGACGGCTGGCTTCGAGCCAGCCTCATGAAGAGTTCGAAGTTCACTGAGCAAGTCGACGAACTTCGCAATGGCCGTCACCGATCGAGTTGCTATTCCCGGTGCTTGATCCGCACGAACAAGAGCATCGAAAAATGAAATGCGTTCACGGTCAGCGAAGGCACCCACCATTGCCTCGGCCCTCTCACCGATACCTCGTTTTGGGGTATTCAAGATTCGCCGTAGTGAGACTTCATCCGCTGGGTTAACAATAGCTCGCAAGTAAGCGAGAACATCTTTAACTTCCTTGCGCTCATAAAAGCGGACACCACCAACGACTTTGTATGGCATTCCAGTGCGAATGAAAACTTCTTCAACAGCGCGAGATTGCGCATTCGTTCGATAAAAAACAGCAGTGTCACCTGCGCGCGAGGTGCCTGAATCAGCCAGCCTGTCAATTTCACGGGCGATGAATGCGGCTTCATCGTGCTCATCATCGCCAACGTAGGCAACAATTAAATCCCCATCGCCCGCATCGGTCCAGAGGTTTTTAGCCCTGCGCGAATTATTTTTTGCAATGACCGCATTTGCAGCTGTCAAAATTGTTTGTGTTGAGCGATAGTTCTGCTCCAACAGAATCGTTTTTGCATTTGGATAATCGCGCTCGAATTCCTCAATATTTCGAATGGTCGCTCCACGGAAAGCGTAGATTGACTGATCAGCGTCACCGACAACGCATAACTCCCCTGGTGCGATGCCATCGGCACCTGTGCCCACTAGTTCTTTGATGAGAATGTACTGCGCATGGTTGGTATCTTGATATTCATCCACCATGATGTGTCGGAACCGACGGCGATAATGGTTGGCCACCTCAGGGAACAGTTGCAGCAAGGCGACTGTTGAGCCAATGAGGTCATCAAAGTCGAAGGCGTTTGCAAGGGTTAATCGATTTTGGTAATCGCGGTAGATTTCGGCCACGATTTTGTCGATTTCACTCTCTGCCTGTGCCGCGAAAGTCTCATGATCCATCAATTCATTTTTTGCCGATGAAATTCGAGTGAGCATTGCTCTCGGACGGTGCGTTTTCGAGTCGATATTGAGGTCGCGCAGGATTAAAGTGATCAGTCGAAGTGAGTCAGATGTGTCGTAGATGGTGAAGTTGCTCTTGATGCCCAGTCGATGTGCCTCAGCGCGCAATATTCGAACGCATGCACTGTGAAAAGTGGACACCCACATGGATCGAGCCGCCGGACCCACTAGTTCAACAACGCGTTCACGCATTTCAGCTGCGGCTTTATTGGTAAACGTGATGGCCAGAATCTCCCCTGGGTGAGCCGAGCCCGTGGCTAGTAGATGCGCGATCCGCCGAGTGAGAACCCGAGTCTTGCCCGAACCTGCGCCCGCAACAATGAGTAATGGCGAACCGCGGTGCTCAACTGCCATTCGTTGGGCAGGGTTGAGATCGGCAACAAGTTCACTGCTCGATTCTGATGAGAGCAGGTCAGTTGGCTCGTTAAACACCTCAACAGTCTAGGCGTGAGCGCACCTACCTGCGGATATACCCAATGACCTGAATTATGGCCTTAGTTGGAACATTGGAACCCAGAGCGACCAGGCCCTCATCTCCCACCTCGGCAACAACGATCGAAGTCGCTTTCCCCTTGGCCGGGATCGTGACGGAGCGAGAGCCGCGATCTACGCCACCAACCGCATAGGCCGCTAGACGGCCATCAGTTCCTTTGCCACGTGCGGTGACTCGAAGAATTACTGCGGCCACTTTCTTTTTCTTCTTAGGCACATCGCCCACACCTGTGGCCTTAACCACCTTGACTTCAGTGCCATTCATTTTTGTTTTAATCAGACGCGCCGCTCGCATTCCTTTTGCGGAGAGCGCTTCAGCCCCTGTCCGATACCCCAATACTTCAACTTTTACCTGCAACGAGGGTTTCTTCGATGCCGCGATCTGCACAGCGCCACCTGCAACTGGAACAACCAAGATTGAGGTTCGGGTTTTTGCTTTGCGCACTTTGAGTGTGGCCGCATTGACTTTCTCACCGATAAGACCAATTCGTAGCTTGCCCTTCTTGGTAGCCTCACTCGTTGTCACGGTCACTAGAGCAGTGGTCGCATTCACCGGTAAGCCGTTGAGCGCAACAGTTCGGTTTTCACCTGGTTGCACAGCACCTTGAGCTGCGGACTCATAGCCAGTCTCAGCGCCAATGCCAATGAATTCACCCTCATCGAGAACAGGTTCTGGTGCAGCGGGTGCCGCCGGCACTTCGGGTGCTGGCGCAGGTTGAGCGAGCGGTTCGAATTCGGTCATGGGTGCAATGATCGTGTCGCTCACGACTTCAGCATTGTTTTCCGCCTCACCACCTTCCGGGTAATAACCCAGCACATCCACGATTATGTCCGTGGCACCTGCAATCGTTGCAATGGCAATCGTTCCGTTTCTAGCCACGGGAACAATCGCATCGCCATAAGCATCGCTGTTCATGGGAGCCTTCACCACTGGCACGCTCGAACTTGCACCCGGTGACCATGCACGAATAGTTGTTGGTGCATTGGTACCCAAGGCCGCAATCCGAACGAGAACAGCAGCGACCCCCGTTTCAGGAACACCACCTTGGCCGGTGACTTTTGCAAACAATCGGTGGCTATCGCCCTTCCAACGGTCTTGCTGCAAGCGACAACGGGTTTCAATTCCCTTGACTGCCCGGGTTCCCAGCGCTTTGAATTGACCAACGGCGACAACACCTGCAGCGCGAGTCCCCGGAGCCGCTCCCGCACTTGACTTGTCTCTCGCGCAATAGGGAACACTCATGGGGGTTCCATCCCAGAATGATGTGCGACCTGAGGCGCCGTCCCACGTTTGGGAAATGTGAATGTGATTGCGGTGACATGTGGTGTCTGAACCTTTGTCGGGCCTACTAAAGCAACCTTTGAGTTCAGTCCAACCACGATTGATGTCGTAGCCTCGCCAAATGCGATCATTCCAGCCGATGTACATGACACCTAGTCGCATTGCATTTCCGTACTCAACACCAAATTGATCGGGGCCGAGTAGCCAGTTGAGAAATGTTTCCGCGTTCGCGCGACCCTGCGCATCGCGAATATTGGTCATCCAGTCGAGTGCGCGGCCTTCCTTGTGTTCACTTTGCCCGCCCACACTGCAGTCGCGCGGAATCCACACGGTTTGGTCCCCGCCATACGTCGCTTTAATGAGATCAGCGAGTCGCTGCGTTCCAGGTTTGGGTGCTGGATCGCACTGGGCTTGTCCTTCATACTCCGGCGCAACATCCTGCTCGGGAGGCAAGGCCACTGGCGCTCCTCCGGGTGCCGCAGCAGCCGGGAGTCCCGACCCTGGAACTGGAGCGCCCGCAAGGGGTCCTGTCCAGTTAGTGGACTGCCAGCCTCCACCGTCGGCTGAGACGGGCGAGATTCCAATAAGTAGGGCCCCGACAGAACACATGGCGACCACCGAGCGCCAGAGCGCATGCGATCGCGGCAGGGCAGGACGCCCTGTACTGTGGGGAAGCACGTGCATACTCTGACACGGAAGTGGCTATTGTGACTAATCCCCACGAGTAGTCACATGCATGTAATTCAAAAAAATCGGCTCAATTATCAATTTATGAGGGAATTTGATGGATATCGAACGCATTCTGGTCGTCACCGCCCACCCCGACGATGTCGACTTTGGGGCCGGAGGCACCGTTCGCAAGTGGACCGAGGCCGGAATTTCGGTCAGCTATTGCATTTGCACCGACGGCGATGCCGGCGGGGTCGATCGCGATATCCCACGCTCAGAGATTCCAAAAATCCGTCGGCAAGAGCAAATTGCGGCTGGCAACGCTCTCGGAGTGAGCGATATTCATTTTCTGGGGTACAGGGACGGAGACCTGCAGGTCACTCAGGATCTGCGCCGTGACATCAGCCGAGTAATTCGCCAGGTTAAGCCGCAACGGGTGTTGATTCAGTCTCCCGAGCGCAACTGGAACCGGATTTACTCCGCGCATCCTGACCATCTCGCCGCCGGCGAGGCGGCAATTTTTTCCGTCTACCCCGATGCGCGAAACCCTTTCGCGCATCCTTCTTTACTTGCCGATGAAAACCTCGATGCCTGGACAGCCAGCGAGGTGTGGGTCATGGGAGCACCGGAGGTCAATCACTTCGAAGACGTCACCGAGCACTTCCACCACAAACTCGCCGCATTGCATGAGCACAACTCACAAACTGCACACATGGAAGACCTTGAAGGCAGGGTTCGCGGCTGGATGAGTGCCACGGCGATCGAAGCGGGGTTCGGCGAGCACGCACTGGCTGAAGGTTTTCGAGTGGTCAATACCGCTTAGTGTTGAGGTACTTGGTTCATTTTCTCGATATTGCAAGTGTGCAATACTCAATAATTGCAGTGCCTAAGAATCATGTGGCAGGTACGGTCAGCAGATCGGCTCTCAATTCCACAGAACCGCAATAAAGATATTGACGATTGCCAACCCACCGATCGCACCCCAGAATGCGACCTGAGGTCCAGTCTTTTTGCGGCCGATGAACGCCAAAACGGTAATGACCAAGGTGATGAGCAACTTGACGCTGATCTTGGTCATGTCGATTTCATCATCGACTGCGCCGCTCTCAATGAGGCCGACCAACAAGATTCCTGTTACCAATTGAGTCAACGCACCATGCAACATGGCAGGGTTGACGCCCTTGTCAGTGCTTCTCATTTGGACCAAGAACCCACCGACAACGCTGGCTAGACCAATAAAGTGCAAAACAACAATGAGGTTATAGACGAAATCCATGACCACAGCATTACACAGTCAGGATCATTCTCACTCGAGCACACGCCTTCGCGGGGACCACTCCCACTCGGATCTAATCCCTCGCGGGGACTACTCCCACTCGGATCTAATCCCTCGCGGGGACTACTCCCACTCGAATCTAATCCCTCGCGGGGACTACTCCCACTCGATTGTCCCCGGCGGTTTGCTCGTCACATCCAGTGTCACACGATTCACTTCTGGGACTTCATTGGTGATTCGGTTGGAAATCTGAGCGACTAGGTCATAGGGCAGGCGCGACCAATCAGCGGTCATTGCGTCTTCACTGGAAACCGGCCGCAACACAATCGGATGCCCGTAGGTCCGACCATCACCTTGGACGCCAACGCTGCGGACATCTGCCAAGAGGACAACAGGGAATTGCCACACATCCCGATCCAGCCCTGCCACGGTGAGTTCTTCGCGAGCAATGAAATCAGCTCGACGCAAAATATCTAACCGAGGTTCGTCAACAGCACCAATAATGCGAATCGCCAGCCCCGGGCCCGGGAATGGGTGGCGCCACACGATCTCTGGAGGTAGCCCGAGATCTAGACCGACTTGGCGGACTTCATCCTTAAACAAGGTGCGCAGAGGCTCGATCAGCGTGAATTCGAGGTCTTCGGGCAAACCACCAACATTGTGATGGCTCTTGATGTTCGCAGTTCCCGATCCACCACCTGATTCAACAACATCGGGATAGAGCGTTCCCTGTACGAGGAACTCGACTTTCTCGCCTTGGGCACCTGCATCAATGACAACCTGCGCGGCTGCGTCTTCAAAAACTCGAATGAATTCGCGGCCAATAATTTTTCGCTTTGTCTCGGGGTCGCTCACGCCAGCGAGCGCGGACAAGAAGCGTTCTTTGGCGTCAACCACAACTAGGTTGATGCCCGTTGCTGCGACATAGTCGTTCTCCACTTGTTCGGCTTCACCCAGGCGAAGAAGACCGTGATCAACAAAAACACATGTCAATTGATCGCCAATTGCTTTATGGACAAGTGCAGCGGCGACGGCGGAATCCACCCCTCCGGAGAGTCCGCAGATAACTCTTGATGTTCCGGCAGTTTTTGAAATATGAGCGACTTGCTCGTCAATGACATTAGACATGGTCCAGTTCTGCCCACAGCCGGCAACACGTGTCAGGAAATTTCTCAGGACTGCCTGTCCGTATTCGGAATGCATGACTTCAGGGTGAAACTGCACACCAGCAAGACCGAGTTCGAGGTTTTCGAATCCCGCAACAGGAGCTCCGGCACTGACCGCACACACCATGAAATTTTTAGGGCTTGAGGCTACGGCATCTCCGTGTGACATCCACACGGAGATTTGTTCTGGAACATCATGAAAGATTTCCGAGTACGAGTTTGTCAATTGAGTGCGGCCATACTCACTGGTTCCCGTTTGGGCAACCACTCCCCCCAACGCCTGCGCCATAAGTTGGAAGCCATAACAGATACCAAAAGTGGGAATGCCTAATTGGAGTATCTGTGCATCAAAAGTGGGTGCATCGGGAGCATAGACGCTTGAGGGTCCACCACTAAGAATGATTGCGGATGGACTCTTAGCAGCGACATCAGCCGCGGAAATTGAATGCGGGACTATCTCTGAATAAATCTGTTCCTCACGCACTCGCCGTGCAATCAATTGGGCATATTGCGCACCAAAATCGACAACAAGTACAGGTCCCAAGGGATTGGAAGAAGCCACGTGCTCAGCCTAGCGATCGATCAATGGGCATCATGCTGATGCCGCAAAGGCACCCAATGCCAGGAACGCCATGGCCAAGAAGAGATAGATCAACCCACCCAGAATGAACGCCACCAGTGAGAACCTGGTGGAAATTCGAGCCGCACGAGCCGCACGAGCTGAGTCACCTCCGCGGATAGCCGATTGCGCCTTGACACTGAAGTACACCGCGAGTAAACCAACAGGCAGGAAGAAGAACATGGTCGCGATGACGGCACGGGTCGTGTGCGCAGAGACGGCCTCGGGCGTCAAGTTGGCTTCTACGGTAGCGCTCACACGAAGACTCTAATCTCCTCGAAACGGAAATATCACCCCGCATAGGTCCGAAGTCATTGCCAATTTTCACAAAGGCACACAAAATCGCCTCTCACGGTTCTAACCTGTACTCAATATTCGCTGTGAAAGGGGCCACATGCACCAGATACATCAGGAAATCACTGTCACCGTCGATGGCATCAGTTACGAACGAGCGGTAGAACCACGAACTCTCCTTGTGCACTTCCTCCGTGAGGACTTGGGCAAAGTGGGAACAGTTGTCGGGTGCGATACCTCCAACTGTGGAGCCTGCACTGTGCTCGTCAACGGACAAAGCACCAAATCGTGCAGCATGCTGGCTGTTCAGGCCGATGGTGCAGAAGTCACCACAATTCAGGGGGTCTCAGACGGGAATGAGTGGCACCCTGTTCAGTCAGCATTCAAGGAATGCCACGGACTCCAATGTGGGTATTGCACACCTGGCATGGTGATGAGTTCCATCGACCTACTCAATGAAAATCCCAACCCCAGCGAAGAAGAAATCCGCGAGGGCCTTGAAGGCAATCTGTGTCGCTGCACCGGCTACCACAACATTGTTAAGAGTGTTCAGCGCGCCGCTGAAATGATGGAAGGAGCAAAATAATGACTGAAGTTGTTGACGTTGGCACCGCACTGGGACGTCCCATCAAGCGCAAGGAAGATGCTCGTCTCCTGCACGGGCAAACCAACTGGACAGACAATATTCAACTGCCCGGTACCGTGCACATGGCTATTCTCCGCAGCCCATTCGCGCACGCCAAAATCACCAAGCTCGATATCAGCGGAGCCTTGGCCATGCCCAATGTCGTTGCCGCATTCGGCGCGGCTGAACTCGGGGACTTGAATGCCTCGGTCCCCTGCGTGTGGCCTGTCACAGACGACATGGTTGCCCCAGACTTCCCTGCCTTGGCCAAAGACAAAGTGCGCCATGTCGGTGACGCCGTTGCTGTGGTCGTTGCCTCCGATGCTCGAAGTGCAGCCGATGCACTCGAAGCCATTGTTGTGGACTACGAACCACTCGATGCGGTCATTAACATGGAGAAGGCCATCAGCGCAGACACGGCTTATGTTCATGATGACAAGGGAACTAATACCTGTTACGTGTACAACCTCGGTGGAGGTTATGACGAGAAAGTCAAAGAAGCCGATGTAGTGGTCAAGCGTCGATTTATCAATCAGCGCCTGATCCCCGTGTTCATGGAGCCGCGCAGCGTTGTTGCCGCTCCCATGGGCATGTCCGATGAAATTACCCTGTGGTCTTCAACCCAGGTGCCACATATCCTGCGTCTTCTCCTCGCACTCGTGACCGGCGTCCCCGAAAACAATCTTCGGGTTGTCGCACCGGATGTTGGCGGTGGCTTCGGTGGCAAGTTGCAGATCTACCGCGAGGAAATTCTCGCCCTGCAACTAGCGCGCAAGATGGGACGTCCCGTCAAGTGGACCGAAACCCGCAGTGAGGACATGGTGGCAACCCATCATGGTCGCGACCAGATCCAAGACATCGAAATTGCCGCGAAATCCGATGGCACCTTGGTGGGCTTGAAGGTTGACCTTATTGCGAACATGGGTGCCTACCTTCAAATCATCACACCGGGTGTGCCATTGCTCGGCATGTTCATGTACCCGGGGATTTATAAAATGGGAGCCTACGACTTTAAATGCACCGGGGTGTTCACTAACACCACACCAACCGATGCATACCGCGGTGCTGGACGCCCAGAATCAACCTATGCAATTGAACGCATCATGGATGAACTCGCTGCTGAACTCGGCATGGAGCCCATGGAGTTGCGCAAGAAAAACTGGATCAAGCACGAGGAATTCCCATTCACAACAATTGCGGGACTCACCTATGACACGGGCAACTATGAATTGGCCACAGCTCGTGCACTGGAACTCTTTGATTACGAAGGATTACGTGCAGAACAAAAGCAGCGTCGCGATTCAGGTGACAAGGTGCAACTTGGTATCGGCATTTCAACCTTCACCGAAATGTGCGGCCTGGCCCCTTCTCGCACCCTCGGTGCTTTGAAATATGTCGCCGGTGGTTGGGAGCATTGCACGGTTCGCGTTCTCCCCACGGGCAAGGTCGAGGTCATCACGGGGACATCACCCCATGGCCAAGGTCACGAGACCGCATGGAGCCAGATTGCATCCAGCATCCTGGGCGTTCCCGTCGAGGACATTGAGGTCGTGCACAGTGACACAGGTCGCGCCCCCTATGGAATGGATACCTACGGTTCACGGTCACTAGCGGTTGGTGGTCAAGCCATCAAGGCAGCAAGTGAGCGCCTAGTAGAAAAAGCCGCCGTCATCGCGGCCCATCAACTCGAGTGCAGCACCAGTGACTTGGAGTACATCAACGGTGTCTTCCAAGTCAAAGGTGACCCTGAAAAGGCTCAGCCACTCGGTGCCGTTGCCTTCGAGGCGTTCACCGCACATAACCTGCCCGACGGCGTGGAGCCCACGCTTTCGGCCGAGGCGACCATTGACCCCCAAGACTTCTCCTACCCCCACGGTACCCACTTGGCTGCGATGGAAGTCGATACTGAGACAGGCAAGGTCACCTTGCGCAAATACGTCTGTGTGGATGACGTCGGTATTCAGGTCAATCCGATGATCGTTGAGGGCCAAGTGCACGGTGGTCTGGCTCAGGGAATCGGGCAGGCTTTGTATGAAGGTGCCTTCTACGACGAAGACGGACAGCCACTCAATGCGAATATGTCAAGTTATCTGGTACCGGGTGCGCCAGATCTACCGTCCTTCATCACGGACACCACATGCACACCCTCAACCACAAACCCACTGGGAACCAAGGGTGTTGGTGAGGCCGGAGCAATCGCGTCGACACCAGCAATCATCAACGGAGTGGTCGATGCACTGCGCCACCTCGGTGTCACTGACGTTGCCATGCCAGCAACACCGATGACCGTGTGGAAAACCATCCAAGCCGCACAAGGAGGCAAATAATGATTCCCATCGCCTTTGATTACAAGAAAGCAACATCGGTCGATGAAGCACTTGCTGCGCTAGCGGCTGGCGGCGAGGATGCCAAGATTCTTGGCGGCGGGCAGTCTTTGCTGCCCGTCTTGCGGCTTCGCTTGAACGCGCCCTCCGTCGTTGTGGACTGCTCCACAATCGATGAACTCAAGGGGGTCTGCGAGGACGGTAACAAGGTGGTGGTTGGCGCTGGCACAACTCACTACGACGTTATCAAAAACCCCATGGTCAATCAGAGTGTGTCACTGCTGGCCAAAGCAACTGCTTCGGTGGCTGACCCACAAATTCGGCACCGCGGAACTCTAGGTGGTGCGCTGGCCCATGCTGATCCACGGGCAGATCAACCACCCGTTGCGATCGCCCTCGATGCAGAATTCAGCATTGCGGGACCCGGTGGGCGCAGGACCGTCAGTGCTGCTGACTTCTTCATCGGACCATTCGAAACGGCGGTTGGCCCCGATGAAATTCTGGTGAGCGTCGCGTTCCCCAAACTCGATGGTTGGGGCAGCCACTATGAAAAGTTCAACCGCACCGCACAGGCGTGGAGCATCGTTGGTGCTGCAGCCGCGGTGCGCATGGATGGAGGCAAAATCGCAGAGGCTCGCATTGGTCTGACCAATGTTGGTGGCACTCCGCATCGGGCAACAACGGTCGAGCAGGCACTTGTTGGTGCCAGTTCAATAGCCGAGGTAGAGGCAGCCTGTGCACATGCATCAGATGGCTTAGAAGCCTTCGCTGATGATGATGCCGACGTGGACTACCGCACTCACCTCGCGCGCGTATTGACCGCGCGGGCTGTGGCAAAGGCAGCTGGACTGTCCTAGTAACTCTCAAAAATTAATCGGCTGGCGTTCAAACTTAGCGCCAGCCGATTTTTTTCATGATCCCAAGCGAGCGGGTGAGCATTTCTCCCCATGATTGATCGCTCATCCCAAATGGTGGACCAAATCCAAGAGCGCGCTGCGTAGCAATCGTTTGACCCTCGGTGTACTGCAGTATTCCTTCAATGCCGTGACGACGACCAAGACCTGAAGCTCCAAATCCGCCCATGGGCGATGCAAGGGTCGACCACGCAGGGGCGTAGCCCTCATTGATATTGACCGTGCCCGTGCGCAACTGGCGTGCAATGGCGACCGCTGCCTTTGTGTTGCGTGAAAGCACGCTGGCATTCAAACCGTAATCACTGTCATTGGCCATCGCGATTGCTTGCTCGTCGGTGGCATAGGGCTGCACTGCCACGACCGGACCAAATGTCTCTTCCCTGCACACCCGCATGTTCTCCGAAACACCCGTGAGGATCGTTGGCGCAAGTGTCGCCTCACCCGTGAGCAACCCACCGGTTGCAATGACGGCGCCGTTCGCCGTGGCATCGGAAATAAATGCCAACACATTTTTTGCGTGGGTTGGTGTAATGAGCGGACCGTAATCAGAGCCCCACCCGATCGAGGTTCCTGCAATCATTGCATCGGTCAAGCGCACAAACTCTGCCAAGAATTCGTCATGGATGCTCTCGTGGACATAGAGCCGCTCAATAGAAATGCACAGTTGGCCGGTGTTGCCAAAACAAGCGCGAGTCGCGATCTCGGCCGCTTTGGACACGTCGGCATCTGCTCTAATGATCATGGCATTCTTGCCACCCAACTCAAGTGCCACACCAATCAGACGCTCACCGCATTGCGCCGCAACGATGCGGCCTACTCGAGTTGAACCGGTGAACATCAGGAAGTCAACACAGTTGATGAGTGGCGTTCCCAAATCAATGCCATCGGCGATCACAATGCCAAAGAGACCCTCGGGCAGTCCCGCCTGAATCAGGAGATCAGAAATATAGAGAGCCGTGAGCGAGGTCAATGGATCTGGTTTGAGCACAACACCATTGCCCGCGAGCAGAGCCGGTATGGCATCGCTGACAGCGAGGGTCAAAGGATAATTCCACGGCGAAATGATGCCGACAACGCCAAGGGGCACATGCCGCTCTATCGCGCCAATGAGTCCGGGGAAGGCTCCCATGTGGCGGCGTTCCTTGAGAGCGCCCAGATGTCTGGCGTAATACCGGCAGACCAACGCAACATCGAGTAACTCCTCATTGGCGTCGCGGCGAGGCTTACCCGTTTCCCACTGAATGAGGTCAAGGATTTCATCACGATTGCGCAGAACCAGGTCATGGAATCGAAGAACGACCTTGGCCCTGCTTCGCAGACTTGCACCTGCCCACGCATGTTGCGCCTGTCGAGCAATTTCAGTTGCGGATTCAACATCGACCGGCGTCGAGGTTTCTAATGAATAGAGTTGATCACCAAATGGAGATGTGACCTGAATGAAAGTGCCTGAGGTCGAGGTAGCACGCGCAAGCGAACGTTGCCAATAGGACTCCCGTTCTAGAAGGCCATCAAATTCATTGCGTCCCGAACCACGCGTCATGCAGGTGTCACAATCATTTCAACTCGCTGGAATTCCTTGAGATCGCTGTAGCCCGTTGTTGCCATCGCTTTGCGCAGGGCGCCAACGAGGTTCATGGTGCCATCACCGCGCGTTGCTGGGCCATTGAGAACCTGATCAAGAGTTCCCACTTGATTCATTGCATGGCGTTCACCGCGGGGCAGTTTCTCGTGCCAGGCCTCAGAGCCCCAGTGGGTTCCCCCGCCTGGTGCATCTGTTGCGCGGGAAAGTACGGATCCAATCATGGCCGCATCAGCACCACAGGCAAAAGCTTTAACAATGTCGCCGCTAGTTCCCATGGAGCCGTCAGCGATCACGTGAACATAACGACCACCGGACTCATCGAGGTAATCACGACGAGCGGCGGCAACATCTGCGATAGCCGTCGCCATGGGCACCCGAACTCCCAGCACCTCAGCCGTGGTGTGAGATGAACCCCCACCGAACCCAACAAGAACACCTGCGGCACCCGTGCGCATCAGGTGCAATGCAGCCTGCGCGGTGGCGCAACCACCGACAATGACGGGGACATCGAGATCATGAATATAACTTTTCAGGTTGAGGGGTTCGCCCGTCTCTGAGACGTGCTCGGCGGACACCGTTGTCCCACGAATAACCACGATCTCGGCACCAGCAGCGGCGGCGACGGGCGCAAGTTCGGCCGTGCCCTGTGGCGAAACTGCCACTGCGACAGTGATGCCGGACTCCTTGAGTTGGGCAATCCGCTCCTTGATCAAACCGAGGTCAACGGGCGCCTCTGAATACAACTTTTGCAGGAGCGGGGTTGCCTGATCGGGTGAACATTGGGCTATCTCCCTGAGCAGGAGTGACGGATCGTCATAGCGCCCCCACAGTCCTTCAAGGTTGAGCACTGCAAGCGCACCGTTGTTTGAGATTGTCTTGGCTGAGATCGGTGAAACCACCGAGTCCATGGGTGCTGCAATGAAAGGCGTGTCAAATTTATATGCATCGACGGTCCACGCGGTGGAAACCTCGGAGGCATCGCGCGTGCGCCGGTGCGGGGCAATAGCCACTTCATCGAGGGAATATCCGCGGCGGCCCTGTTTTGATCCCCCAATTACAACGTCAACCACGATTACCGTCCTGTGTAGTTTGGTGCTTCGATTGTCATCTGAATGTCATGTGGGTGGCTCTCGCGCAACCCCGCAGCCGTAATTTGAACAAGGCGCCCCTTCTCATGAAGCTCGGCCATGTTCGATGCACCCGCGTAACCCATTGCTGCCCGCAGTCCGCCAACGAGTTGATGGGCAACTGCACCTAGCGGCCCTCTATAGGCAACCATGCCTTCAATGCCCTCGGGGACCAATTTGTCATCGCTAAGAACATCGTCCTGAAAATAGCGATCCTTGCTGTAGGAGCGAGCCTCGCCCCTCGACTGCATTGCGCCGAGTGAGCCCATCCCACGATACGACTTGAACTGCTTACCGTTAACAAAAACGATTTCGCCCGGAGCCTCTTCTGAGCCTGCAAGCAATGATCCCAGCATGACAATGTCAGCACCTGCAACAATGGCCTTAGCAATGTCTCCGCTGTATTGGATGCCGCCATCAGCGATGACGGGTATTCCAGCGGCTCTGCATACTGATGCTGCTTGTTCAATTGCAGTGATCTGTGGGACACCAACGCCCGCAACAACGCGCGTAGTGCAAATAGAACCTGGGCCAACTCCGACCTTGACACCGTCAGCACCCGCATCGATTAACGCTTGTGCTGCTTCACGAGTTGCAATATTGCCACCAACGACGTCAATATCAAACTCACTCTTAATTCGGGAGACCATGTCGAGAACTGCCTTCGAATGACCATGTGCCGTGTCAACTATTAGAAAATCAACCCCAGCCGCGATCAGGGCCTGAGCACGCTTGTAGGAATCATCACCGACACCGATGGCCGCACCCACAATAAGTCGACCCAGTGAGTCTTTCGATGCGTGCGGATACTTATCTGCTTTGACAAAATCTTTAACCGTAAAAAGTCCACGAAGTTTTCCATCGGCATCAATGAGAGGAAGTTTCTCCACTTTCCGGGTTGCCAAAAGATTCAATGCATCCTGTGGCGCAACACCGACAGGTGCAGTCACCAATGGCATTGGGGTCATAATTTCTGAGGCTTTGCGCTGTGAGTTCTCCTCAAACCGCATGTCACGATTGGTCACAATGCCCAATAAGGTTCCAGCGCTGTCAACAACCGGTACGCCACTGATGCGGTAACGCCCACAAAGCCGATCGACATCGGCCAATGTGTCATCCGGTGAACAGGTCACAGGGTCATTGACCATTCCTGCTTCACTGCGCTTGACCAAATCGACCTGGGCCGCTTGAGCCTCGATAGGCAGATTTCGATGCAGTACACCAACACCACCTTGACGAGCCATGGAAATTGCCATGCGAGCCTCGGTCACAGTGTCCATTGCACTGGACACCAGGGGCATCTGTACTGAAATATTGCGGGTCACTCGAGCAGTGGTGTCGACCTCACTGGGCACGACATCGGATTCACCCGGCAACAGCAGGACATCATCAAAAGTAAGGCCCAAAAAGGCCACTTTGCTGGTGTAGGAAACAGCTTCGCCTGACATATAACCTCCGGGCCTTGGGTAGGCCCAAGGCTAGCGCCTCGGCCTCGTGCGCTGAAAGCAGACCTTTAGACCTTTGTCGCGGACGGACCACTCACGCTAGGCGCAAGCCTTTTGATGCAAGCTCTCGCACGCGTGAGTCAAACTGGTGGATATCTCGACGCCATGTGGCGCTGTTCCTCTCCACCCCGGTCCACCGACAACAACTTCGACCTTAGGCCTGCATCGTGGAAGTTGCTCAAGTTCACCAAGATCACTATCGCCGATCTGGGACCAAATGAAGACTGCCGCGGGTCCACTTTGACGGATAGCGACTCCCAGTGCCGGAACGGGCATCCCTGCACCCAGCAGTTGAGTTCGCACTCCCCGTTCACTCAATGCGGCACCGAGGGCCCACAGCGGCAATTGATGCACTTCTTGGTTAGACCCCACAAGCATGATTGGTCGAGGATTGGTTCCCATGGGCGCTGACGCAATGAACGCACCAAATGCACCTTGGATGGCCGCGCTGAGGACATGCTCCACCTCGATACCGGTGCCACTGGCTTCCCACTTCTCACCAACGCCGCGCAGGACAGGTACCAACAGGTCCTCCCAGGTGCACACGACACCGACCTGAGCAATGCTTTGCGTAATAATGTGCCTGCACATATGGGAGTCAAGTGCGGATGCAGCCCGGGCCAGACCACGAGCATTGGGCGCAGCGCCTGGTAGGGCAACGACTTTCCCTCCACCAGCAGGGCCCCCGCAGTCTTGAGCCGACACGTCGACGGGTCCTACCGCGTAGGACTGCGTCACGGTAATGGAAGAAATCGTCCCAAGCTCGGTGGTTTGCCTAGCCTGCTGGGCGGCATCGGCGGCTGGAACGCCTGCCTGAACGAGAGATTGCATGAAATGAAGGCGGGCTAGGTCCTGAGCGCAGTAGCGCCGATGCCCTCCATGTTTGCGCTCAGATGGCCCTATTCCATACCGACGGTCCCAGGTGCGAAGGGTGGCGGGAGCGATTCCCAGCCTCCTGGCAACCACGGCCACGGTGAGCGTGGGCTCAGCGGGGGCCCCCATGACGATCGACGCGTTGGACACGAACCAAGTGTGAGGCACATCATGCTTTTTCGCATGTTGAAAAAAGTTTGCTGAAAAACTTGACCCACCTTTGGCGCGTTTT
>Ga0213861_10000132_pt1 | contig 56176 bp, 69 predicted proteins | sample PICome_4_FD_160110 | JGI IMG/M metagenome (GOLD analysis project Ga0213861, IMG submission 160110) | Coastal seawater microbial communities near Pivers Island, North Carolina, United States - PICO131 | ecosystem: Environmental > Aquatic > Marine > Coastal | place: USA: North Carolina... | reverse complement strand
ATTTGCCCAGCACCTTGCGAGGCCGCCTGCACGTTGACCATCAATAATGACCCAGTTGGCATCAAGTCAATCGAACACGCCATCATAGACAAAGGTTGGGAAGAGGGTTGGGTAGTGCCGCAACCATCCACCCAAAGCACGGGCAAGAAAGTCGCCGTGGTGGGTTCTGGTCCCGCCGGTATGGCAACAGCGCAGCAGTTGGCTCGCGTGGGTCACGACGTCACGGTGTTTGAGAAGCAAGACCGCATTGGTGGTTTGTTGCGCTATGGCATTCCTGACTTTAAGCTCGAGAAGCGTTTGATTGATCAGCGGATTGCGCAAATGCAAGCCGAAGGCGTGACGTTTTGCCCATCGACCTACATCGGTTCGCCTGATGACACCATGGCCACTGGCTTGACGGTCATGACCCCTGCGCAGCTTAACGAAGCGTTTGATGCCGTGGTCTTGTCAGGTGGCTGTGAAACCCCACGTGATTTGCCCGTCGAAGGCCGAGAGCTCGACGGTGTGATGTTCGCCATGGATTTCTTGCGCCCCCAAAACAAAGTGGTGGCCGGTGATAAGGTTTCGGGTCAAACCTTGGCCAAAGGTAAGCACGTGGTGGTGATTGGCGGTGGCGACACCGGCTCAGATTGCGTGGGCACCAGCAACCGTCATGGTGCGGTGTCAGTGACACAAATTGAATTGATGCCCAAACCCCCCGAACATGAAAACGTTGCCATGACATGGCCGTACTGGCCTGCCAAGCTGCGAACGTCATCTTCGCACGACGAAGGTGTGGATCGCGATTGGGCCATCACGACCAAGTCGATCAAGGGCGAGAAAGGCAAAGTCACCAAGATCATTGGCGCCAAGGTCGAGTGGTTGCGTGATGAGGCCACCGGTCAGATGAGAATGCAAGAAGTGGCGGGCTCAGAATTCGAGATCAAGGCCGATCTGGTGTTGTTGGCCATGGGTTTTGTGTCGCCAATTAACCAAATGTTGCAATCATTTGGTGTCGAGATGGATCCGCGCGGGAACGCACGGGCCAACACCGACGACTATCAGACCAGCGTGCCCAAGGTTTTTGCTGCCGGTGATGTGCGTCGTGGTCAGTCATTGGTGGTTTGGGCTATCCGCGAGGGTCGACAGTGTGCACGCGCGGTTGATGAGTTCTTGATGGGCGTGACTGAACTACCACGCTAGTTGCGCGGATTGTTCAAACTTGCCTCAACGGGTTCATGGCGCCACAGTACAATGGCGCCATGAACCTTTTGAGCACCGCTTCTACTGAGCGCGAATCCAAGCTGTCCGATCCGAACGTTTTGCTGTCATTTGACCGCGTAACGCTGGGCTATGGCGATTTCGTGGTGCTGGCCGATTTGTCGGTGCAAATCAAAGCCGGTGAAGTGGTTGCCGTCATGGGCGGTTCAGGGTCCGGCAAAACCACACTCATGAGAGCAGCAACCGGCCAATTGCCACCCCAAGTAGGGGTTGTTTCCGTGTTTGGGCAATCCCTCATAGGTCTAGGGGGGGCGGGGCTGCAATCACTGCGCCAGCGCATGGGCGTGTTGTTTCAGCACGGCGCCCTGTTTACAGATTTAAATGTGTTTGAGAACGTGGCGTTCCCGTTGCGCGAACACACGACGCTTTCAGAAGCTGCGTTGACCAATAAAGTATTGGAAACGCTCGATGCGGTTGGTTTGAAGGCAGCAGCTCATTTGAAACTGTCAGCCATATCAGGTGGCATGGCCCGCCGCGTGGCCTTGGCACGCGCCGTGGTGCGTGAACCTGAATTGGTGTTTTACGACGAACCGTTTGCCGGTTTAGACCCCATTTCCATGGGCGTCACAGCGCGTCTCATTCGTCGCTTGTCTGATCGTTTGGGCTGCGCCTCAGTGCTCATTACCCATGATGTGGCTGAGTCGTTTGCCATTGCCGATACTGTTTATCTTGTTGGCCAAGGAGCGCTCAAAGCCCACGGGTCACCGGCCACACTCGGTAAGTCAACTGACCCCTATGTGCGACAGTTCTTGGATGGCGCACCCGACGGGCCAGTTGCTTTTGACTACCCCGTGACCCCAGACTTTGAGCGCTGGGCCGAGCGCAAAGGGGTTGGTCGGTGAATGCGCTAGCAGCCGTGGGGCGTTTCACCCTTGAAAAGCTGGTGGTGCTGGGTCAAGTGGCACGGTTCTTTGGCATGCTGGTCGCCCGCCTGGGTATTGTGGTTAAGCGCCCGCGTTTGGTCATCCAGCAAGTACACTTCATCGGCAACTATTCGCTACTGATTATTTTGGTGTCCGGCTTGTTTGTGGGTTTCGTTTTGGGCTTACAAGGCTACTACACCCTAAACCGCTACGGCTCTGAAGAAGCGTTGGGTCTTTTGGTGGCATTGTCGTTGGTGCGTGAACTTGGGCCCGTTGTCACGGCGTTGTTGTTTGCCGGGCGCGCGGGCACATCGCTGACTGCTGAGATTGGCTTGATGAAAGCCGGTGAGCAATTGTCAGCCATGGAGGTCATGGCGGTTGATCCGATTCGACGGGTCTTGGTACCTCGGTTTTTGGGTGGCATCATCGCCATGCCGATTCTGGCGGCGGTGTTTTCCATGATGGGTATTTTGGGTGGCTGGTTCGTTGGCGTGGTTTTGATTGGCATCGACACTGGAGCCTTTTGGTCGCAAATGCAAAACGGCGTTGATGTTTTCAATGACGTGCTCAATGGGGTCATCAAAAGCGTGGTGTTTGGCGTGGCAGTGACTTTGATTGCGTTGTTTGAAGGGTGGCAATGCCGCCCGACCCCTGAGGGGGTGTCGCGCGCCACCACCCGCACAGTGGTGGCAGGTTCTTTGGTGGTGCTGGGTCTGGATTTTGTCTTGACTGCCATTATGTTTAGTCACTAATGAGGTAAGCCGCATGTCCAATCAAAAGGTTGATGTCTGGGTTGGTCTATTTGTCATGCTGGGCATTGTGGCGCTATTGTTTTTAGCGCTACGAGCAGGCAATTTGAGTAGCTTTTCGTTGGCCGACACCTATGCTGTTCAAGCCCGCTTTGACAATATTGGCGGCCTGAAGGTGCGGGCACCCGTTAAAAGTGCCGGCGTTGTGGTCGGGCGCGTGGCTGATATTCAATTTGACGATCAAACGTACAAGGCAGTGGTAACGGTCAACCTCGAGCGCCACTTTGAGTTTCCCGCTGATACGTCAGCGAGTATCTTGACCGCTGGTCTGCTCGGCGAGCAGTTCATCGGTTTAGACGCCGGTGGCGATGACCGCATGTTGGTTGCAGGCGATGACATTACATTGACACAGAGTGCCGTCATTCTTGAGCAATTGATCAGCCAGTTTCTTTACGGCAGCGCCGAACGAGAAGGGGCGGTCGATTGATTCCATTTCAGGCAAGGGAAAGGTTAATGGCAAAGCTTAGCGGTCGTTGTTCAGGCGCTAAGCGCCTCTTCTTAATCTCGACAATCGTGACCTTGGGTGGCTGTGCGTCAACGCAAGGGCCCACTGACCCCGCTGATCCATGGGAAAGCATGAACCGCGGCGTTTATGCTTTTAACGATGAGCTTGATCGCGGGCTTTTCAGGCCGGTGGCTGAACTGTATGCCTTTGTGACACCGCGTCCGGTGCGAACCTGCATACGCAACGCCTATTTGAACATTGGGGAGGTTTGGTCGGCCTTTAACAGTGCCTTGCAGCAGCGTCATTTTGATGCGATCAACACCATGGGTCGCTTTATGCTCAACACGACCTTGGGTTTGGGTGGTTGTATCGATGTGGCCAGCATGAACGGGCAACCACGTATCGCCAATGATTTTGGTATCACTTTGGGTGTCTGGGGTTTGCCCCAGGGGCCTTATTTGGTGTTGCCCATTATTGGCGCGAGTTCAGTGCGCGATGGCGCGGGTGATGTTGTGAACCTCGTGGGTAACCAGCTCGATACCATTGGCATGATTAAAAATGTACCAGTGCGCAACTCACTGTGGGGCTTGGATTTTGTGGTTCGGCGCGAGGCTTTGCTCACGGTCAGCAAAACGGTCGACAGCACCGCACTCGATCCTTACAGCTTTATACGGGATGCTTATTTGCAGCGTCGTGAGGCCCAAGTGTTGGGTGACGCAGATGCTCAGGCGCTACCAGACTACGAAGATTATGAGGATGTGAAAGCGGATGAAAAAGCGCTTGGCATCGTACCGGAGAAATCACCATGAGTTTAATGTTTCAGTTGTCAGCCCAGCATCGGTTTGGTATTCAAGTGAGTGCTTGGTTATTGGTGGCCTTTGCCGTCGTGTTTGGTGGCCAAACGGCAGTGGCTGCACCCAATCCGCAAGATCCCCCACCGGTCTTTGTTCAGGCCGTGGCCGATGAGCTGCTTAGTGTGCTCAAAGCAGACCCAGCGGTTAGAAATCAGGACGTGGCTCGCATCAACGAAATCGTGCAAGCCAATGTGATGCCTTACGTTAATTTTGAAAAAACCACGCGACTGTCAGCGGGTAAGCATTGGCGTGATGCCACGCCAGAGCAGCGCGCAGCGCTTGTTGAAGCCTTTCGCTCGACGCTGGTGCGCACTTACGCTGGCGCTTTATCGAAGATCGACAACGGCACCACCATGACCGTGTTGACGTTTCGCGGCGATGAAAACGCCAAAGACGTGGTGGTGCCTTCCAGCGTGGTTCAAGGCACCAACGTGCAGCCGATTCGCATCGACTATCGGCTTGAAAAAACACCGGAAGGTTGGCGCATTTACGACCTCAACGTTGAAAACATCTGGTTGATTCAAAACTACCGTGGCCAGTTTTCGCAAGAAATCAACCGATCAGGTATAGACGGGCTGATCGCGGCTTTAAACAAGCGCAATAACCAATAAACAGAATGTCATCTGCCGCTATCGAATTTCAGCATATCCATAAAACCTACGTTACCCCCTACAAGCACTGGTGGGACCGTTTGCTAAAGAAGCCCCGCAGTGGTCTGGTGGCATTGCAAGACATTAACCTGCGCATTGAGTACGGCGAGTTTTTTGGCTTGCTGGGCCCCAATGGGGCTGGCAAGACATCGTTGATTTCAATTTTGGCGGGCCTGTCCTATGCCACTTCGGGTCAAGCGTGGGTCTGTGGGCATAACGTGGTGACCGATTTCAGGCAGTCGCGCCGCTCTTTGGGCGTGGTGCCTCAAGAATTGGTCTATGACCCGTTTTTTACCGTGCGTGAAACCTTACGAATTCAGTCCGGCTACTTCGGCTTGCGGCACAACGACGATTGGATTGATGAAGTCCTGCATAACTTGGGATTGACTGAAAAAGCCAATGCCAATATGCGGGCTTTGTCGGGCGGCATGAAGCGTCGCGTGCTGGTGGCTCAAGCACTGGTTCACCGCCCGCCAGTGATTGTGCTTGATGAGCCCACCGCCGGGGTGGACGTGGATCTTCGCCGCAGCCTGTGGGAATTTATTGCTCGATTGAACAAAGAAGGGCACACCATTTTGTTGACCACCCATTACCTTGAGGAAGCCGAAGCCCTGTGTGGCCGTATTGCCATGATGCGTGAGGGTCGCGTGGTGGCGCTCGACACGACCGAGGCCTTATTGGCGCGCGTCGGTGGTGCTGGATTGGAAGAGGCTTTTGTTCAGATCATGCATGATGATCGTAACGCCCAGGGGGTTGCATGACACCGTCCCAAGCCAATACCCAAGTGCGTTCGGGCTTCTACACCCTGCTTTACAAAGAGTTGTTGCGGTTTTGGCGGGTGGGGTTTCAGACCATTGCCGCGCCAGTGATCACGGCTTTGTTGTACCTGATCGTGTTTGCCCAAGTTTTACAAGGTCGTGTGCAGGTCTACGGCGAAATCCCGTACACCACTTTTTTGATACCGGGCTTGATGATGATGTCGATGTTGCAAAATGCCTTTGCCAACCCGTCATCCTCGTTGATCCAAAGTCGCGTGACCGGCAATTTGGTGTTTGTGCTACTCACACCCATATCAAACCGAGAGTTCTTTTCTGCTTACGTGCTGGCGGCCGTGGTGCGTGGGTTGTCTGTTGGTGCCGTGGTTTGGCTGGTCGCCGTATTGTTCTTTCCCTTACCGGTGGTTGCTCCCGTTTGGGTGATTGTGTTTGCGATGCTGGCCAGCGCCATCATGGGTATCTTGGGCTTGATCGCAGGACTCTCGTCAGAGAAGTTTGATCAGTTGGCGGCGTTTCAGAATTTCTTAATCATGCCCGCCACGTTTTTATCGGGTGTGTTTTACTCGATCCACATCTTGCCGCCATTTTGGCAGGGTGTCTCGCACTGGAACCCAATTTTTTATACGATAGATGGCTTTCGCTACGGTTTTTTTGGGGTGTCTGATAGTTCACCTTGGTTAAGTCTAGCGGTGGTGTCGTTTGTGTTTGTGGTGCTCACGGTCGTGGCAATGCGATTGCTCGACAGTGGGTACAAGATGAGACTTTGATAGGATTGCCCCATGTTGCCTACCCCTGAAGACATTCGTCGTTACATCGAAGAGGGCTTGACCTGTGACCGGGTTGAAGTCACCGGAGATGGTGCCCATTTTGAGGCGCTGATCGTAAGCCCCGCATTTGAGGGCAAACGCCCAATCGCGCGTCACCAGTTGGTTTATCAAGCGCTTGGCCACCGCATGAAAGATGAGATTCATGCCTTGTCCATGAAAACACTGACACCCGAAGAGTATGGGGCGAAAGCCTAATGGATCGGCTCAGTATTCACGGCGGCGTGCCCTTGCAGGGCGAGGTCGAGATTTCGGGTGCTAAAAATGCTGCCCTGCCCATCCTTTGTGCCGCCCTTTTAACCGCAGACCCCTTGCGGCTTCACAATGTTCCAGACCTCAAAGACATTGCCACGGCGTTGCGACTACTGAAGCAGCTTGGGGTTGAAAGCGCACGCGATAATGCGCAGCGCGTTGAGATATGCGCGCAAACGGTCAGCTCGCTTGAAGCACCCTACGATTTGGTGAAAACCATGCGCGCCTCGATTTTGGTCTTGGGGCCGCTGCTCGCACGCTTTGGTGAGGCACGCGTTAGTTTGCCCGGTGGTTGCGCGATTGGCCAACGGCCAGTCGACCAACACATCAGTGGCTTAGAGGCCCTCGGGGCTGAGATAAGCATTGAGCATGGCTATGTGATTGCCAAAGCCAAGCGGTTGCGCGGCGCGGTCATTCGCACAGACATGGTGACCGTCACCGGCACAGAAAACCTGATGATGGCTGCGACCTTGGCTGAAGGCACGACCGTGCTAGAGAACGCGGCGCGTGAACCGGAAGTGGTGGATTTGGCCAACTTACTCATCAAAATGGGGGCTCGCATCACTGGGCACGGTTCTGATCGTATCGTGATCGAAGGCGTGCCCGCATTGCATGGGGCTGAGCACACGGTTATTGCCGACCGCATCGAGGCGGGTAGCTTTCTGTGCGCGGTGGCCGCCACTGGCGGCGAGATTCGCTTAACTCATGTTGCACCTGACACCATGGGTGCGACGTTGAGCAAATTGGCTCAAGCTGGTCTGACCTTAGCGCTTGGCTCAGACTGGATCACGGCGCAAATGAAAAGGCGCCCCAAAGCGGTTGATGTTCGCACGCACGAGTACCCTGGCTTCGCCACGGACATGCAAGCGCAGGTCATGGCATTAAACACCTTAGCCGAAGGCACAGGGATTGTGGTGGAGACCATTTTTGAGAATCGTTTCATGCATGTGCAAGAGCTGATTCGGTTGGGTGCCGATATTGAGATCGACGGCCACACGGCGGTGGTGCGTGGGGTGGTGGGCTTGTCTGGGGCCACCGTGATGGCAACCGATTTGCGCGCCTCCGCTAGCTTGGTGATTGCGGGTTTGGCCGCGAGTGGCCAAACCGTGGTCGAGCGCATTTATCATTTGGATCGAGGTTACAGTCACATGGAGCGCAAGTTAAGTCAACTGGGCGCACAGATTGAACGACTCACGGCATGAGAAATCCGATGAATATGGCATTAGACCGACCCTTAACGCTGGCGCTTTCCAAAGGCCGGATTTTTGAAGAAACCTTGCCGTTACTCAAAGCCGCTGGCATTGAGGTGGCCGAAGACCCAGAAAAGTCGCGCAAGCTGATATTGCCCACCAACCGGCCCGACGTGCGCATCATCATTGTGCGTGCCTCTGATGTGCCGACCTATGTCGAATACGGTGCCGCCGACCTTGGTATTGCCGGTAAAGACGTTTTGATTGAACATGCGGCTAGCCATCCAGGCGCCCTGTATCAACCGATTGACTTGGGCATTGCCAATTGCCGCTTGTGTGTGGCGGTACGCAATGGCTTTGACTACGAGGCAGCCGTGCGCCAAGGTGCACGGCTGCGGGTCGCTACCAAGTACGTGGCGGCTGCTCGTGAGCACTTTGCCAGCAAAGGGGTGTACGTCGACCTCATCAAGCTCTACGGATCGATGGAGCTTGCCCCCTTGATTGGGCTCGCGGATGCGATTGTGGATTTGGTCTCAACTGGAAATACCCTCAAAGCCAACGACCTTTTGGCGGTTGAAGACATAATGCCGATATCATCAAGGTTGATTGTGAACCGCGCCGCGCTTAAAACCCGCCACGCGCTGTTGCAGCCGGTGATTGATGCGTTCGAAGCCGCAAGCGTCAAGATCACCTAATCATGCTGTACTGACTTTCTAAACCCATTGTTTTGATATTGGCCAAGCCATGAGTGCACTCATCTCCCGTTTGAACGCAAGTGACCCTGACTTCCAAGCGCAGCTCAAGACGCTGTTGCATGTGGATGCGGCACAAGACGATTCCATCGAAGCCGCCACGGCCGGCATTTTGGCTAATGTCCGCGAGCACGGTGATGCGGCCTTGTTGGATTACACCCGACAGTTCGATCGGGTTGATGCCAAAACCGTGGCTGAGTTGGAGATTGATCCTGCTGTTTGGCAGCAAGCACTGAACAACCTGCCGCTCGATCAGCGCAAAGCCCTAGAAGCAGCAGCCGATCGGGTCCGCCAATACCACTTAAAGCAGCGTCAAGACAGCTGGTCTTATGTGGAAGCCGATGGCACGCGCTTGGGTCAGCAAATCACGCCCTTGGATCGTGCTGGTCTATATGTGCCTGGCGGTAAAGCCGCTTATCCATCATCGGTTTTGATGAACGCCATTCCAGCCAAAGTGGCCGGTGTCTCCGTCCTCACCATGGTGACCCCCACGCCTGATGGCGCACAAAGCCCCTTGGTGTTGGCAGCAGCAGCCATCAGTGGTGTTGACCGCATTTACGCCATTGGTGGCGCCCAAGCCGTGGGTGCTTTGGCTTATGGCACGGATACGATTACCGCGGTTGATAAGATTGTGGGTCCAGGTAACGCCTATGTGGCAGCTGCCAAACGACGGGTTTTTGGGGTGGTTGGCATTGACATGATTGCTGGCCCTAGCGAGATCTTGATCATCTGTGACGGCCAGACGCCGGCAGATTGGATTGCGATGGATTTGTTTTCTCAGGCTGAACACGATGAATTGGCGCAAGCCATTTTGCTGTGCCCTGATGCCGATTACCTCGATGCGGTGGCCGCCTCGATTGCACGTCTGATGCCAACCATGCCGCGCGCGACAATCATTGCTACCAGTTTAAAAAACCGCGGGGCCTTGATCAAAGTGGCCAGCCTCGAAGAGGCCTGCGAAATCAGCAACCAAATTGCCCCAGAACATTTAGAAGTCTCGGTCGTCGACCCTGAAGCCTTACTGCCCTTGTTGCGTCACGCTGGCGCCATTTTCATGGGGCGCCACAGCTCAGAGTCACTTGGCGACTACTGCGCTGGCCCCAATCACGTGTTGCCGACATCACGAACGGCGCGGTTTTCATCACCGCTTGGGGTCTATGATTTTCAAAAGCGCTCAAGCATCATTCATGTCTCAAGCGCCGGTGCTCAGACCATGGGTGCCATTGCCGACACATTGGCCATGGGTGAAGGCTTGCAGGCGCATGCCCAAAGCGCCCGCTACCGGATGCAGGACGAGTCAGGCAACGATTAAGGCAGCGATTGCAGTTTAACCCGATTGGTTCCACCCCATCAGCCCAAGGCCTTTGGTTTGTTTGGTGGTTGGTCGCCCGACAGGGCCATTCACCCGTACAATATGGTTTTTAGTGACTGACCTTCAGTCTTAATGTGTGTGAATATGCGAACTGCTGACGTTACCCGCAATACCAAAGAAACCCAAATCCGGGTTGCCATCAATCTTGACGGCACTGGCCGTCAGACCATTGACACCGGTGTCCCGTTTCTCGACCACATGCTTGATCAAATCGCCCGCCATGGTCTGATTGATTTGGACATCAAGGCTACGGGTGACTTGCACATTGACGCGCATCACACGGTTGAAGACGTTGGCATCACGCTCGGTCAGGCATTGTCTGAAGCCTGGGGTGACAAGCGCGGTTTGCGTCGTTATGGTCACGCTTATGTGCCACTTGATGAGGCCTTGTCACGCGTGGTGATCGACCTTTCAGGTCGCCCAGGTCTAATTTTTGATGTGCCGTTTACGCGTGCGCGTGTCGGCGATTTTGATGTGGATTTGAGCCGCGAATTCTTCCAAGGGCTGGTTAACCACGCCTTGATGACCTTGCACATCGATAACCTACGCGGTGGCAATGCTCACCACCAGTGCGAGACGGTTTTCAAAGCCTTCGGCCGCGCCTTGCCCATAGCGGCCGAACTCGATCCTCGCCAAGCCGGTGAAATTCCCTCGACCAAAGGCGTGCTGTAAACGCCGCCAGCGGCACGATTCAGACCAAACAACATGACAGTCATCGCAATCGTTGATTACGGTATGGGCAATTATCACTCGGTTGAGCGTGCTTTGCGCCACGTGGCGCCTGAGGCCGAGGTGCGCCTAACGGGTGATGCCGCCGTTATCCGCCATGCCGATCGTGTTGTGTTGCCGGGCCAAGGAGCCATGGCTGACTGCATGCGCACGCTTGAGGAAGCGGGTTTGCGAGAAGTGGTGCTAAGCGTCTCACAAAACAAGCCCTTGCTCGGTGTGTGTGTGGGCGAACAAATGCTTTTTGCCCGCAGCGAAGAAGGTGACACCGATTGTTTGAACCGCTTGCCTGGCGAAGTCTTGCACTTCGCGGGGGCAGCGTTCGAGGCGTCTGCCGGCCACGAGCGGTTAAAAATCCCCCACATGGGTTGGAACGGCGTGCGTCAAACGCAGTCACACCCCCTTTGGGCTGGGATTGCCGACAACGCGCCTTTTTACTTTGTACACAGCTACCATGTTGTGGTGGCTGACCCGTCGGTTTCAGTGGGTGAGGCCGATTACGGCTACCCCTTTACTTGCGCAGTAGCACGAGACAATATTTTTGCCGTGCAGTTTCACCCAGAAAAAAGTGCACAAGATGGTTTGCGTCTGTACCGTAATTTTGTAGACTGGAATCCTTAAAGCCCTGATGCTGAGAGCCTCAGGCCCTAAACCTTACTAAATAAATCTCTACGCCCGCTATGCTTCTCATACCTGCCATTGACCTCAAAGACGGTAAGTGCGTTCGCCTTCGCCAAGGCGATATGGATGACGCCACAGTTTTCTCGGACGACCCGATTGAGGTGGCTGAGCGTTGGGCCGATATGGGCGCCAAGCGACTTCACCTAGTGGACTTAAACGGCGCCATCGCCGGGAAGCCGCGCAATGAGACCGTGATTCGCGAGATCTTAAATGCCATGGGTGGCGATGTGCCGGTGCAGATTGGTGGTGGGATTCGAGATTTAGACACCATCGAGCGTTACCTCGATGCTGGCATCACTTATGTGATTATTGGTACCGCCGCGGTCAAGAACCCTGGGTTCTTACAAGATGCCTGCACCGCCTTTCCGGGTCAGATCATTGTCGGTTTGGACGCCAAAGATGGGCACGTTGCGACCGACGGTTGGAGCAAACTCACCAAGCACAGCGTGACAGATCTTGCCAAAAAATTTGAAGATTACGGCTGTGAAGCCATCATTTATACCGATATTGGCCGCGACGGCATGCTCACTGGCGTCAACATTGAGGCCACAGTGGCATTGGCGCGCCACGTTCGTATACCAGTGATAGCCTCAGGCGGCATCACGGACATGCGCGACGTGGATGCTTTGTGCGCTGTTCAAGAAGATGGCGTTGAAGGCGCCATTCTGGGTCGTAGTATTTATGAAGGCACGTTGGATTTTCAGGCGGCGGTTTTGCGTGCCGATGAGCTGTGCCCGTGACCGTGGGATCGATCGCCCTGCCAAGCGCTGACCCGCGCTGTAATGGCCTTGGGCGACGGATCATCCCTTGTTTAGACGTTACGGCCGGTCGGGTGGTGAAAGGGGTAAATTTTGTTGACCTGACTGACGCAGGCGACCCTGTTGAAATCGCTGAGCGTTATAACGAACAGGGCGCCGATGAGCTGACCTTTTTAGACATTACCGCCACAAGTGATGACCGTGATTTGATATTGCCGATCATTGAGGCGGTGGCTAGCCAAGTCTTCATCCCGCTAACAGTCGGTGGTGGTATTCGTAAAGTCAGTGATATTCAACGACTTTTGAATGCTGGGGCTGACAAAGTGTCAATCAACAGTGCCGCCATTGCTGACCCCGATTTGATCAAGCGCGCCACCGACTACCATGGCTCGCAATGCGTGGTGATCGCCATTGATGCTCGGCGCGTGGCCGACTCGCCTGATGAGGCGCCCCGTTGGGAGGTTTACACCCACGGTGGACGAAGAGCCACGGGCTTGGACGTGTTGGCTTGGGCGCAACAGATGGTTCAAGCCGGCGCAGGCGAAGTGCTTTTAACCAGTATGGATCGCGATGGCACCAAGATTGGCTTTGATTTGGCGCTGACCCGAGCGGTTTCTGATGCGGTGAGCGTGCCGGTGATTGCCTCAGGTGGGGTAGGCTCGCTTGAGCATTTGGTCCAAGGGGTAACCGTGGGGGGCGCTAGTGCGGTGTTGGCGGCCAGCATTTTTCATTTTGGGCAGTACACCATTGCAGAGGCCAAGCAGTACATGGCTGCGCAGGGTATCTCTGTCAGGACAAGCCGATGAGCCAAAACGCAGATATCAAAACGCCTGAATGGTTAAGCGAGGTGACGTTTGATGCACAAGGTTTGCTACCGGCCATTGCGCAAGACCACCAAACCGGTCGAGTGCTGATGGTGGCTTGGATGAATGCTGAGTCCTTGGCGCAAACCGTGGCCAGTGGCCAAGCCGTTTACTGGTCCCGTTCACGGCAAGCCCTCTGGCGCAAGGGTGAGACATCTGGGCACACCCAGAAAGTCTTTGACATTCGCTTGGATTGTGACGCGGATGTTATTTTACTGTCAGTGGAACAAGTGGGTCACATGGCCTGTCATACGGGCAGAGAAAGCTGCTTTTATCGGCAGTTGGTCAATAAAGATGGCAAAATGCAGTGGACAGTGGTTGATCCGGTCTTAAAAGACCCCTCACAAATTTACAAATCATGACAAAGCCGTTGGCCACAGAAGCCACTGATGAGGTTCTGGCCCGAGTGGCCGACGTGTTGGAATCCCGCAGGCCAGCAGCTGGGGGCGATCCGACGTCATCCTACGTGGCGAAGCTGTTGAGCCGGGCGCCGGACGCGATTTTAAAAAAAATCGGTGAAGAAGCCACTGAGTTGGTGATGGCCAGTAAAGATGCCACCCCAGACAGAGTCATCGCTGAAATGGCTGATCTGTGGTTTCATTGCCTAGTGGCGCTGACGCACCATGGGCTCAGACCCGAGCAAGTGCTCGCCGAGCTCGCGCGTCGCGAAGGTTTATCGGGTCTGGCAGAGAAAGCAAGCCGTCCCAAGGAGTAAGCAAGACATGAGTGATCAGTGTATTTTTTGCAAGATTGTGCGCGGTGAGATCCCTGCAGATATCGTTTTTAAAGACGATGATTGTGTTGTCTTTCGCGATATCAATCCGGCTGCTCCCATACACCTTTTGGTGGCGCCTAAAAACCACGTGGTTTCCCTACAGGATGTGGGTCCCGCAGATGGCGAGTGGTTGGGTAGAATGATGGCATTGATACCGAAGATTGCTTCAGACAACGGGTGTGACCCTGGCCCGCAGGGTGGCTTCCGAGTGGTGATCAACTCAGGTGCCCATGGTGGGCAAGAAGTGGGTCATCTTCATTTTCATATTATGGGCGGGCCGCGTCCCTGGGCTGGTCGCGCCGCCCCCAACGCTTGACCGGAGAAATTCTATGGGCAGCTTTAGCATTTGGCATTGGTTGGTTGTTTTGCTGATCGTCGCTTTGGTGTTCGGCACCAAAAAATTGCGCAACATGGGTACAGACTTGGGTGGTGCGGTTAAAGGCTTCAAGGATGGCATGAAAGAAGCCAATGACAACGCTGATAAGGAAAGCGCTGACGCGGCGCCAACACAGCGCGTGGCTTCGGGCGAGACGATTGATGTCCAGGCCAAAGAGAAATCTGGCTCTTCGTCTCAGTAACTTTCTGAACGCCACCCTTGGGTTGGCGTGATTGACTAAGGGCTTGGTGTGTTTGATATCAGCTTTACTGAGTTGATGCTTGTTGGCGTTGTCGCTTTGATTGTGATCGGCCCCGAAAAGCTACCAAAGGTAGCCCGTACGGTCGGGCACTTGCTCGGCCGTGCTCAGCGGTACGTCAATGATGTCAAAGGCGACATTCAGCGTGAAGTCGAGATCGACGAGTTACGCAAGATGAAGCAAGAAATGGAGTCTGCGGCGCAGTCTGTGCAAAGCTCGTTCACAAAAACCGAGTCTGAGATTCGACAAGGCCTGCAAGAACCCATTAACGACATGAATTCAATCGGTGAGGGCTTGAAGAAGGACAGTTTGGCCGATAATGCGGAGAGCATAAAAGATGATTCCGCTGGCGAGGTCAAAAACGACCCCAAAGACGAATTCGATTATGACTATCAGCCGATCATGAAGCCCGCGGCTGAGAGCTTGAATGGTTTGGGTACCGTGCCGGCTTCTGGCGCCAAAGTACAGGCGGTCTCGGCCGCTTCAGATGATCAGCCCATAAAGACTGAAGCCGCATCCCAAACGGCTAGCGCGACCGCTGCCGCGCCCCAGGAGCCCAAGACGTGAGTAATGCGCAGGAAGCAGAGGGCGAGGGCAAAGGCCTACAAACAGGTTTCATTTCGCATTTGGTTGAGCTGCGTGATCGGTTGATCAAGGCTGCTGGTGCCGTGGTAGCGATTTTTGTGGTGCTCTTTATGTATCCTGGCGCTTCGGTCATTTATGACTTTTTGGCGCAACCCATGCTTGCCACTTTGCCACCGGGTACTCGGATGATTGCCACGGGTGTGATCACACCCTTCATGGTGCCTGTCAAGGTGACCATGTTAGCGGCCTTCATCTTGGCCTTGCCTTTTGTGCTCTACCAGGTGTGGGCGTTTGTCGCACCCGGTCTTTATCGCAGCGAGCAACGCTTGGCGATGCCTTTGATTGTGTCGAGTTCGTTGCTGTTTTTGGTGGGCATGGCGTTTTGTTATTTTGTTGTGTTTCAAACCGTATTTGCCTTTATCAGCTCGTTTGCGCCGCAATCAATCACGCCTGCTCCTGATATTGAGGCGTACTTAAATTTTGTGATGTCGATGTTCTTGGCGTTTGGCATCACGTTTGAAGTGCCCGTTGTGGTGGTGCTGTTGGTCCGTATGGGTATGGTGTCAATTGAAAAGCTGCGTGAAATACGTGGTTATGTGGTGGTGGTGGCCTTTGTGATCGCCGCCATTGTGACCCCGCCCGACGTGATCAGCCAGTTCATGCTGGCCGTGCCGCTATGGATTCTGTATGAGGTTGGGCTTCTAGTGGCCACTCGAGTTAAGCCTCGATCCGCTGACCCAGACGATGTCGACGATGCGGATGATACCGACAGTGTTGGGGCTGGTGCGTCCAGCAAAAAATCAGACAAGCCAGATTGAGTCGTCAGTTGGTGTTGGCAGGCTTGGCGTCTGTGTTCGCCTGAGTACTTGCGTGAGCTTTACAAATGGCACTGATCAATGCGGTAGACAGTTTCTCGGCCGCTGGGCTTAGCGGCCGGCGCGGATTGGTTGCGCAAACGATTTCGCGGTGCATGGCGGGTTCGATCAAGTGATGTGTTCGTAAGTCAATTGAGGCACGGCACTTTAAGTTACGCACAATGTCTTCAGGAAAAAACGTCAAATACGGTCCCTCATTGACCACTGTCGCGATGGCACTGAAGGAGTCGATCTCCAGCACTGGGATGATCGACAAGTTGCTTTTGGATAAAGCTCGCGCAATCAGTTGACGCAACCCATGAGATTTGGTCGGCATGATGAAAGACCGATCCTTGACCTCGTCTAGACAAATTCGGTCGGCAATATCCATGGGTGTGTTGTGCGAGGAGACGAGCAACACCTCTTCTTGAATCACATTTTCAATGGCTAAGCCCGATGGCCGAGTTGGGCGGTTGATGAAGGCGAGGTCAAGTTGCCCGTTAGCCACCGACTCGCTAATGCTTTCTGTCAATCCTTCTGTGAACGAAAGCGTGACCCGAGGGTGTTCAGCCATGAATTGAATCAATGTGTTGGGTAGAACGCTGTGGCCTAGGCTCGCTACCACGCCAACTTGTACATGACCTGAGAGCTGCCCGCCGCTGCGAACAACCTTGGCGCGTGCGGTCGTGAATGCCGAAACGATGGGCGCAAAAGTGGCGTGCATTTCGTCGCCTGCGGGCGTTGGCGTCATGCCTCGAGCGCTGCGTCTAAACAGCTGGCGCCCGACGTCGCGTTCAAGCTTGGCGATTTGCATGCTTAGCGCGGGCTGTACGATGTTTAGACGCTGAGCGGCACGAGTAACCGACTGCTCTTCGTAAAGCGCCACAAAATACTGTATCTGCTTGAGGTCCATGTCAACCGCCGGTTTAAGCCATCGGTTTAAAAAAAAACAGCCACTCTTATCATTAAAAATGATAATGTCTATCAGTTAATATTAGTAGACATAATACTAGAAAAATTTTTAGTATATGTATACATTTTTAGTATATTTATAAACACACATAAAACTATAGCCCGCAGCTGCATTACAGGGCATCAACATGTTGAAACCAGCAGTTCACTTTAGGGGGAAATGATGATTTGTGAACGACTTAAAACAGCACGGCTAAGAGCAGGTCTGTCACAAGAGAAGCTAGGCAAACTCGCCGGCATTGATCCAACCTCAGCAAGCGCCCGGATGAACCAATATGAGCGCGGCAAGCATGCGCCCGATTATCGCCTGATGTGTAAAGTCGCAGAGATTTTACAAACACCAGTCAGTTGGTTTTACACCGAAGACGAGGACCTTGCGCGTTTGCAAGAGGTGTTTCATCAGCTTGCCCCTGACAACCGCCGTGACTTGGTCGTGCGAGCCGAAGCACTGCTCGGCAGTGATGCGCCAGTGACGCACGCATAGCCAATGCCCTTGCAAGCGGTGGCATAAAACAGTTGACCATCATTCATACCAAAGACCTATTGCGCTGGCTCGACGACACGTTACAACCGTCGATGTTTGCGGACTATTGCCCAAACGGCTTGCAGGTTCAAGGCAGAGATCGCGTCAAGCGAATGGTCACTGGCGTGACAGCGAGCTTGGCGTTGATTGATGCGGCGATTGATATTGGTGCCGATGCGGTGCTGGTTCACCACGGCTGGTTTTGGCGGGGTGAAGACCCAACCGTGCGGGGACAGCGCCGCGCACGACTGGCACGCTTGCTGGTCAATGACATCAACTTGATTGCTTATCACCTGCCGCTCGATGCCCACCCCGTGCTGGGCAACAACGCACAACTGGCTCGAGAGCTTGAGTGGGTCGTCGATCGCGATAGCCAAGGCGCGCCAGTCACCACAGGGGCCAACGGGCTTATTTGGTGGGGGCAACCCAGAGAAGACTGCCGTTTGTCTGCGTTTTCAGCGCAGATTGGGCAAAAACTGCGGCGTGAACCCATCGTGGTGGGCGATCCCGATCAGCCTTGTCGACGGATTGCATGGTGCACGGGTGGCGCTCAAGGCATGTTTGAGTCAGCCATCGAAGCCGGTGTGGATGTCTTTATCACAGGCGAGATTTCCGAGCCCTGCGCCCACTTGGCCAGAGAAAACGGCGTTGCTTTCATCAGCGCGGGCCATCACGCCACGGAACGCTATGGTGTAATGGCCCTTGGCCAAGCGCTTCAAACAGCGCTTGGTATTCCCGTGCAGTTTATTGATATCGACAACCCAGCCTGATCGCTTTGGTTTTATTTTTTGAGCAAATCTCGGATTTCGGTCAAAAGCGCGACGTCAGCTGGCGTGGGTGCAGGCTCCGGAGCTGGTTTCTCTGCTTCTATGCTTGAACGGGCTTTGTTGACCAGCTTTACCATCCAGAAAATGATGAAGGCCAGCAGAATAAAATTAATCATGATGGTCAAGAACTGACCCCAAGCCAAGACCGTTGCGCCGGCTTCACTTAAAGCCGCATATGTTCTTGAGCCCGTGTAATTGGCTGGCTCTGACAGGATCCAAAACTTGTTTGAGAAGTCGACTTTGCCACCAACCAAGAAGTTAAGAATCGGCATGACCACATCTTTAACCAGTGAATCGACTATTTTTGAGAATGCCGCCCCGATAATGACACCAACGGCAAGATCGACCATGTTGCCGCGAACGGCGAACGCTCTGAAATCCTTGATGATTCCGGTTGCTTTGGACATTTCGATTCCTTTTGAGGTAACGGGCGAGTTAACGTTAGAGGGTTTATACTACGGTGCGAAATATTAATTGATCTATGACCGGACGACCATTGGCGTCGTCAATGCAACACAAGGATGATGTGATGAGTCAGGATACGACTGTAAAGCAGGGCGAAGAAGGTTCAGCACCTTTAACGTTGCCGCCAGATCCCTCGCGGCGTTTTTGGATTGGTGCAACCTGTGCGGTTGGTGGTGTCGCCGGCGCTGCTGTGGCATTGCCATTTGTGGGTAGCTTTGCGCCCTCTGAAAAAGCAAAAGCCGCTGGCGCAGCGGTCGAAGTTGACATCAGTGACTTGAGGCCGGGTGAATTGCGCACTGTCGAGTGGCGCGGGAAACCCGTCTGGGTGATTCGCCGCACGCCAGAACAAATAGCGGCACTGCCTGCTTTGAACAGCCAGCTTGCCGACCCCAATTCAGAGCGCCCAGGCATTACGCCCGAGTACGCCAGAAACGATTGGCGCTCACGCAAGCCCGAGATTTGGGTCGGTGTGGCCATTTGCACTCACTTGGGTTGTTCGCCCACACCAAAATTTACACCTGGCGCGCAACCCAGTCTGCCCGCCGATTGGGAAGGCGGAAGCCTTTGCCCATGCCATGGTTCGAACTTTGACATGGCCGGCCGAGTCTATAAAAACAAACCCGCACCAGATAACTTGGAAGTACCGCCCTACCAATATGTAACTGATAGCCGAATTCTAATTGGCGTGGATGAGAACAACCCTGCCTAAACGGCATGGCTGTTGTTGAAAAACTGACATCGAAAGTTTGAGAGGAGCCGTAACATGGCTGGCGAGAAGCAAGTCGAGACGACAGGGGCATTGGGGTGGATAGACCACCGCTTTCCGTTAACGTCGACAATCAAGGCGCATTTATCTGAGTACTACGCGCCCAAAAACTTTAATTTTTGGTACTTCTTTGGCTCTTTGGCCATGTTGGTCTTGGTGTTGCAGATTGTCACTGGCATTTTCTTGGTGATGCATTACAAACCAGATGCGGCATACGCCTTTGATTCTGTTGAGTACATCATGCGTGAAGTGCCAGGTGGCTGGTTTATGCGTTACATGCACTCCACCGGCGCCTCGATGTTCTTCGTGGTGGTTTACCTTCACATGACACGGGCCTTGATTTACGGCTCATTCCGTAAGCCACGCGAGTTGGTATGGATTTTTGGGGTGGGCATTTTCTTGACCTTGATGGCAGAAGCTTTCCTGGGTTACTTATTGCCTTGGGGCCAAATGTCGTTTTGGGGGGCGCAAGTGATTGTTAACCTCTTTGCGGCCATACCGTTTATCGGTCCTGAGCTTGCGATTTGGATTCGCGGCGATTATGTTGTGTCTGATGCCACCTTGAACCGATTCTTCGCCCTTCACGTCATCGCTATCCCATTGGTTTTGCTTGGCTTGGTAGGCGCCCATATCGTGGCATTGCATGAAGTGGGTTCAAACAATCCCGACGGCATCGACATCAAAGACAAGAAAGACATGTATGGCCGACCGCTTGATGGCATTCCCTTTCACCCGTATTACACGGTGCATGACATCATGGGTGCTGCAGGCTTCTTCATTGTCTTCATGGCGATTGTGTTTTTTGCGCCAGAAATGGGCGGCTATTTCTTGGAATTCAACAACTTCATACCTGCTGATCCGTTGAAGACGCCACCACACATTGCACCCGTTTGGTATTTCACGCCTTTTTATTCCATGTTGCGTGCCGTTACAGACCAATTCACTTGGGTCATGGCTGCTGGCGCTGGTATTGCCGCGGTCGTGATGTTCTTCAAGACCAAGGGATTTTGGAAGATTGCAGTGCCCGTGATCCTTTTATTGATTGCCGTGACGATGCGCACTGTCGACGCCAAATTCTGGGGTGTGGTTGTCATGGGTGGTGCGGTTGTGCTGCTGTTCTTCCTGCCATGGTTAGATCACAGCCCCGTGCGTTCAATTCGTTACCGTCCTGGTTGGCACAAAACGCTTTACGGTATTTTCTTTGTCAACTTTGTGATTCTGGGTTACCTGGGCACGAAAGCGCCAACCGATGTTTTTAACTTAATGTCGCAAATCGGCACAGTGATTTACTTGGGATTCTTCTTTTTGATGCCCATTTGGAGTCGGTTGGGTGAATTTAAACCCGTGCCAGATCGCGTTGTGTTCCATGCCCACTAAGTCGTGAGAGACGTAATGAAAATGATGACAAAGTTCTTAAGTACCGTTGTGCTCTCGTTGACTTGTGCTGTCTCGATGGCAGCTGGCGGTGAGTACCCGTGGGACAAGGCACCCAATCGGTTAAACGATAACGCGGCCCTACAAAATGGGGCCAAGATATTCGTCAACAACTGTTTGAACTGCCATAGCGCCAAGTCAATGCGTTACAGCAAGTTGCGTGAAATTGGCCTAACCGATGAGCAGATCAAAAACAATTTGCTGTTTACTGGCGAGCGGGTTGGTGACATGATGACCATTGCCATGACGCGTGCTGATGGCACGATGTGGTTTGGCGCTGCAGCCCCGGATTTGACGGTGATGGCCCGGTCTAAATCCTTAAACGCTGGCCCACCAGGCGGTGATTACATTTACACCTATTTGCGAACTTTTTACCGCGACACGACCAAACCAACCGGATGGAACAATTTGGCGTTTCCCAATGCCGGTATGCCGCATGTGTTGTGGGATATGCAGGGGCCACGTGAATTGACTTCGACTGTGGTTAAGCAAGTTGAGAAAGATGGTCAACCTGCTTGGGAAAAAGTCACAACAGTTTATGGCCCTGAGGGTTATTGGACATCGAACACTGAGCCATTGGTTGGCTACAATGGTTCGGCCTCTGAAACACATCGGTTCAAAGCACTCGATCCACAACTCGCCCGCCAGTATGATAGTGATATGGCTGATTTGGCTGCTTTCATGACTTGGATGTCTGACCCATCGCAACTTAAGCGTAAGCAAATTGGTGTTTGGGTGTTACTCTTCTTGGGTATATTTTTCGTGATTGCCTGGCGTTTGAATGCGTCGTATTGGAAACACGTCAAATAAGTAAGTTTGTGTCAGCCAGCGCCCGCCTAGGCTGGTGCTGGCTTTTGTTTTTTTAATCTGCTTTCGATTTTTGGACGGTATAGCTCCCATGATGGTCCTCTATTCTGGCACGACCTGCCCCTTTTCACACCGTTGCCGTTTTGCGTTGTATGAGAAGGACATGGACTTCGAGGTTCAAGACATTGATCTTTACAACAAGCCAGAGGACATCAGTGTGATGAATCCTTATGGCCAAGTACCGATCCTTGTTGAGCGTGACCTTATTTTGTATGAGTCAAACATCATCAACGAATACATTGATGAGCGGTTTCCGCACCCTCAGTTGATGCCAGCTGATCCTGTCATGCGCGCGCGCACGCGTTTGTTCTTGTTCAACTTTGAGAAAGAATTGTTTGTGCACGTGTCGGTTTTAGAGGACCGCTCGGCCCGCGCTGATACCAAACGTCAGGACGCAGCACGGGCAGCTATCCGCGACCGCTTGTCGCAGTTAGCCCCATTGATGCTTAAAAACAAATACATGCTCGGCGAAGAGTTCTCTATGCTCGACGTGGCAATGGCGCCTTTGCTTTGGCGTTTGGATCACTACGGCGTTGAATTGCCAAAGACGGCTGCTCCCATTCAAAAGTACGGTGAACGCATTTTCTCGCGCCCAGCCTACATTGAGGCGCTGACCCCTTCTGAAAAAGTCATGCGTCGTTGATTTTTAAAACATCGGTTGAGTGTCAGTGATGGTTGAAACCGCCACAAAACCCTATTTCATACGTGCACTACACGAGTGGTGTACGGATAACGGTTTTACGCCACATCTGGTGGTCCAAGTCGACGGGAACACACGCGTGCCGATGTCTTTTGTTCAAGATGGGCAAATCACATTAAATGTGGCTTATCCGGCCACGCAACAGCTCAAAATCGGTAACGAATTTGTTGAGTTTCAGGCCCGTTTTGGTGGAAAAACCGAAATGATCTGGGTGCCCATTGGGGCAGTTTCAGCGATCTATGCCAAGGAAACAGGGACTGGTATGGGTTTTGAGGTTCAGGCTGTCGAACAGGCGCAATCCTCAGACGCCACGACAATTACGCAACCTCCTGCCGCTGAAGAAGCGCCCAAACGCCCCCATTTGAAGATCGTTAAGTAAGTTTTCTATTTTTCTCATACAATACGGGCTCTTTTTTAAAATGTCCTTGTTCGAAGGGGCATCCCGTGCCGGTGTAGCTCAGTTGGTAGAGCAGCGCACTTGTAATGCGAAGGTCGAGGGTTCGACTCCTTTCTCCGGCACCATTTTTAGCTGACATCATTTGTCGCCAACCCGTCCCAAAAGTCATCGCTTTAATCATTTGTCTCGTTTAGAATCCGGTCATTATGCTGATCAGTAACGCCAATGACCCAACGTTACCATTCGCTATCGAGTTGAGTTTTTATGGCTGCTGTCTCTGCGGCCTTAGTCCTACCGGCACTACCAACCTCGGCTTGGGCTCAAAGTACAAGCACTTCGCAAACGGCAGGCCAACAACTCAGCGAAGCTGAACTTGCAGCCTTGGTGGCACCTATTGCCCTTTATCCTGATCCGCTGGTGGCCCAGGTGCTCATGGCCGCAACGTACCCCCTTGAGGTGGCTGAAGCCTACAACTGGCTTAAATCAAACGCGTCATTGAAGGGTAGTGCCCCTGATAAAGCGCTGCAAGATCAGGCCTGGGACGCTTCAGTTAAATCACTGGTTTCGTTTCCATCAGTACTCGATATGATGGGTTCGCAGCTGTCATGGACACAGAAGCTAGGCAATGCTGTTTTGGCGCAGCAAAAAGACGTGATGAATGCCATTCAGAACCTGCGTAAAAAAGCCAAAGCTGCGGGCCATTTGGCTTCTACTGAGCAACAACACCACGGTGGTGATTCAACCCGCCAACCCACAGGTCGTGTACGTGCCCACTTACAATCCCACGGTCATTTATGGCAGCTGGGCTTATCCTGCTTATCCGCCAGTGGCGTATTACCCGCCAGGCTACGTGGCCGGTACTGCGTTACTTTCATTTGGGGTAGGTATGGCTGTGGGCGCTGCACTCTGGGGCGGCTGTCACTGGGGTAGCGGATCGATCACTGTAAACAATAACAATTTCAATAACTTCAATAGAAATACTGTTCGCAACTGGTCAAACAACAGCAGGACAGATGTCTCCAATTGGCGATCCGACTCGCAGCGGTTGGCACAGAACCGCAGTGCTTTGGCTAACAACGCTCGAGCCGATGCCCAGCGTGAGCAATTGCGCCAAAACCTCAGCAAAGACGGTTGGATGAATAACGCTGATCAACGCCGCGACACAAACAACCGACCCCAAGCGGGTGGCGACCGTCGCCTTGATGCCAATCGGGGCGCAGCGAACGATCGCCCACGTGCCAATGCCGAGCGTTTTGGGAGCTACGATCGCGGTAGTGGTTTTGGGAATGTCGACCGAGCTCGTTTTGGTGGTGGCGAACATTTTGGGTCTAGATGGGGTGGCGGCGCGCATTTTGGCGGTTTCCGTCGCTAAGTCGCTCTAAAAATCGCATTGACTGAATAGACTAAGGAAATTTCATGAAAAACAAAACAATGCTTTCTGTTGCTTTCGCGCTGTCACTTTTTACGGTTAGTGGCGCACAGGCCGAAGAGGCTATCAGCACTGACGAAATGTTGACTTATTGTGAAGGTACTGGCGGCTCAGGCGTCACTTGCGAGATCTATGCGCAAGCCTGTATGACACCTACCGTGTGTTAGTGGCTACCGCCGAACTACCAAGGATCATTTGCGTCAAGCAGCCTGCACCCTCACGTGACACTGTCATTAAAGAATACGTCATTTGGGCTAAGGCTGACGCACTGTTGGCCAATGTTCCTGCGGCGCAGACCATGTTGCGCTTTTTGACGCAGCGGTTTCCCTGCTAATCAACGGTCAATCAGCGCTCTTGATCCGGTGGTGATGCAAGAACAGCGATCCGTCGAGCATTTCCCCACTTTTATGTGTTTGTGCTAGTCACTTCTGCTGTTGCTGCGGGCTTTTTGTGGCCCTCGGACAGGGCTTCAGCCACATTGCTAGCCATTATTGCCATCACGACCATTCCCACGCGGCAGTTCCTCATGCCTGCGATCAATCGCGCCACGGACTGCGGCGCCAAAGCATTGTTCGATAAGCTTCACAAATTGTCTGTTTTTATCACCATTTCCCACATGGTAATGACTGGTGTGGTGTTGGCAAGGTTCGTTTAACCCGGCTTGGCCCACATCCGGTATTTGCAAGGTTTTGAAAGCATTTGGTGCGCCAGTAGTGCAGATTTTCAAAATTCGAATTAGAAATTTTTAGCGCATTCGAGGCGCAGTCCACCGTAATGGTTGACTGTGACCGAATCCCATTCACGTTGAGGAAAGTCATGATGAAAATGAAATACGCGTTATTGGTTGTCTCGATGATGGCTGCAGGCACCGTGTCTGCCCAGTCGTCAAAGTTTCAAGGGGCGTTTGGACAGATTGGTGTGGGTTACGAAAACGTCAACCCCAGTGCTGGTTCCAGCACGTTGTCAGTCAATGGTATAAGTATTCCAATCAACACTTCGATCACCAGCACCAACAGTGCGGTTGGAACCATCGGCATCGGCTGGTATCAAGACGTTACCAAAGGGTTTCTGCTGGGCGTTGGTGCTGAGTACTCACCCTTTGCTGGTGCTGGTGGCACAACAACCGTGACAACTGCGTTTACGCTGCCAGGACAGAACAATATTTCAAATGAGTACAGCTATCAGAAGAAAGATTCTTACAACCTTTACTTGTCACCCGCCGTTTTGGTGGGCACCGATGGCATGGCTTACGCCAAGGTTGGTTTTACGGGCGCCAAAGTCTTGGCCTTTGAATCATTGAATTACAACTTCACCGGCTACTCGCTGGGCTTGGGATACCGCCACATGTTCAAAGGCGGCCTATACGGCTTTGTTGAGGCGAACTATGCCGACTACGGCAGCGAGACAAAAGTCGAAAGCAATCCAAATCCAGGTCGATCTTTGAGAGCGACAAACACCAAGTCACTAACGACGTACAACGTCTTGGTGGGTGTGGGTTACAAGTTCTAAAAAATAAAGCATGGCCTAACAAAGCCTGACTGGTGTCAGTGGGGCTTTATTTTATGGTGGTTGTGGGTTACTGTTAAACACAGCAGACCGACGATAGTTTGTTTCTCAAACGATCCTAAAGTAAAAAAAATGCTTAAAAGTCGCCATCCAATTCAATCCATAACATGGCCACGCCAAGCCTAACAAAAAGGTACCTCATGAAGATCAAAATACTAGTTGCCGCAATCGCGACAGCAGGACTCACAATGTCAGGCGCTGCCGTGGCGCAAAGCGCTTTTGAGGGCATTTACGGTCAGGTGTCAACAGGTTTTGAAAGCAACACGGTTGATTCGGCGCAAGACACAGGACAAGATAATAATGGTGTCGCCAACCTCAGCAACATCGCCAGCCCAAGCGTAAACTCAGCACCACTGGTGTTGGGATTGGGTTACACGTTTCTGGTCAAAGACAAGTTCACGTTGGGGTTGGGTGTTGACTACTCAGCGCTGACTCAGACCACCAACACCGTGGGTTTCTATTACCCCGGCACCGGATCTACTAACGTTTATAACTACAATTTAACGGTATCAAACCGCTTCAGCTTGTTCGTCACGCCCGGTTATGCCATTGACCGCGACAAACTGGCTTACGTGAAGTTGGGCTACACCAATCAACGAATCAAGTATTCCCAGACCAATTGTTGCTCAGCGCCCTCTAACACCGATAGCGTCAATGGCTATGTGTTGGGCTTGGGATACAAACAAATCATCACGCAGGGCCTTTACGCCTTCGCAGAGGCCAACTATTACGCCTACGAGAAGTCCAGCTTGTCATCGACTTACACCGATGGGCCTGGTGGCACCGTGTCAGCTAGTCCCAGCTCAAGCGCCTATAACTTTATGGTGGGTGTGGGTTACAAGTTTTAGTCCGAGACTTCAGTCATGAAACCCGATGCCTCAACCGTCAGTGAAATCATTGAAATGGCCTTAAGCGACCACGTGAGCTTTGCGCAAATCAAGACATTGCACGGGCTCGGGCCTGACCAAGTCAAAGCTTTGATGCGGGCGAATTTGAAACCGGGCAGTTATCGCGCTTGGCGCACGCGAGTCCGACAGTTTTCTGATCAACGCCTGAGTTACAAGTAACAATCAGGCGTTTTTTGCGCTTTTTTTTGACTGGTGCTTTTGGTTACAGGGCTTGTCTGATCGCAGCCAGCCCAGCCCCATCAACTGTCAGGCGTAAGCCCAGCATGCCGCTGTCAGCAAGCACTGGGCCTTTTCTTAAAAAGATTTCAAGTGCGGTGATCGCGTCATGTGTCGCACAGGCTTGGACGATACGGGTGATCAATCGTTCTTGGGTCTCATAGTGACCATCGCGTGCAATGCGGTCAATTTCAGCGACCAATGGGTCGTAATCAAAGACATGAGCCATGTCATCGATCGCAATCAGAACCAGACGGGGATCAATGGACAATGTCAGGTCAAGGAGATGCGTTTTGGGGGCTGCTTCGTTTGGTTTAAAGGTACCAATTCGGGTCGCAAGGGCTAGGTCTTTGATTTCAACAGTGCTGTGGGTGGGCACGGGCGCTCCTTTTAATGCAGTGCAGGGCCGCTGACTTGGGCCGTAACGGTGGATGCTTCATTGGGTTGCAACCACTCAGGCCACGCTGACAGGGGCCATTGCGCCAGGAGGTATTGCGAACGAAGAATAATGAGCCATTGGCGCAGTTGGAGGCGACTGAGCCCGAGTTGTCTTTTCTCGTTTGGTGACTCACCCCGTAGCTGCAAACCGACAGCCGCAGTTTCAGTATTGATATCGATTTCTCGCACCAGCCAAGCCACAGGCAATGGCGGTGGCTGAACGGCCGCTTGGGGCTGTGTAGCCGCGGCTTGTGCGAGCTTCAGAGCGGCTGCCTCTTGCGCAAATGACTGCACAACATCGGCCCTTGGGATTTGTTCGGTTTCTTTTTCTAGCCAAGTGGTTAAGTGTGCGACCAGACGATCGGTTAAACGTCGCGTGAGCCAAGTCACCACCACTTCACCAGAATCAAGTTGATGGCTAACGCGTATGCGATCTTCAAAATCAACGTACTCAGTGGTGAAGCGTTGGGCGAGCGTCATGGCGCAAAGAAACGTCCTAAATCCTAAATGAACTTCAGTGTAAGCCCAAAGCGCATACTGAAACCCCAGCACGGGTAACCCTTGCGATTAACCCATCGATCGTGATGCGGGTTTGCGCCTGAGGCTAGTGGGCGGATAACCAAACTGTGCTTTGAATGTGGCACTGAAATTGCTGACTTGGCTAAAGCCGAGCATGCTTGCAATTTCCCGAATTGAAATATCAGAGTTTGCCAGTTGCTCATGCGCAATCAAAAGGCGATGCTCTTTGATGTAGCGTGCCACGGTCATGCCGTATTCATTCAGAAAAGCGGCGTTCAGTGTGCGAGGTGTTAAGCCAAACATCTGTGACAACTGCTGATTGTTCGGCAAATTCAAGCCGCAAGCGGAAATATGATCCCGAATGGCTTGCGCCCGATGGTCTTTGGCCAATCGTGGTGAACGCTGGCCAGTGGCGCGGTAACGGATGAGCCCAGATAAAAAAGCAATGGCTTTGGATTGCGCATGCAACTTCAGCATTGGACCTTCCAAATGCTGATCAAAACAAAACTTCAATGGGCTGATGATTTGGGCGGGCAGTGTGCGCGTGGGGTGCGGTTGTTGGCGTAATTCGGCAAACAGTTTCTCTGCCAAGCTGTCGCCAAGTAACAGCGCCAAAGAGGAGGCGTTGGCGTGCAGGTAAATGATCTCAACATCAGCACTCGGGTCGACTGACAGCTCAAAAGTGCTGTGTGACTCCACCTTAATCAAGGTGTGATTGGGGTTAAGAGTGTAAGGTGAGCGAAACAGGGCATCACCGCTGATCTCGCGGCGAGTGGTGTTGCCCGACAAAACAGCTTGCACAACCAGCGTGGGCTCGCGAAAGGTCACATCCACTAAGGCGATGGGGCCGTGCTGGGGAACACCTGTTTTTGGAAACCGGAAAATGGAATGGTGCACCGACATGCCACTGGCGAGTTTTAAGCTGGTAAACCCCGCATCACCCAAGCTTGGCGGGTGGTTAAACCATTGAATATCTTGATCAGGATAAGCGTTATTCAGCGACTCATTGGTAAAGCGGTGTTCACCAACAATCCATTGCACTGAAAAACTACGAAAAGGTGTTTCCATGACTTAAGGGTTTTTTACTACTGGTTAGTTTTCATTCCATCATCGAACGCCATCAGCCGACCCGTGACAAGAGATCATCTGTTTTTAGATGTGGATATTTGGGGTAATTATCGATCCTGCAAGGGGTGCAAAACAAAAACCAGATGATGTTGAAAACAACTTTTGAAAAGCATAACGGTTTCCAGTTTCAATAACAAGATAAAGTAAAGTTTAGGGAATGAGTCATCGCAAAATGTCGCCAATAGCCCACTATCTTTGTTGACCATGCGGGTTTGAACCTGGTCTGAAGCATTACTTTTGGCTAAATAAATGCGCAATACTTTCTAAAATTTTCAAAACCCGTCCCTTAAGCCCTAAATTAATCTGTATTTTTTTCTTAAAAAAAATAAGTTATACCAAATTACATAACATTGTAAAGCAAAATTTAGGAAAATTGTTGGGGTAATCGTTGGACATTTACGGTCAGTCGCTCGGGCTTTTGTTCTGGTTTTTCTTGGTCATGCGCATTTCGATAGCTGAGTAAACGCTTATCACAAACACTGGATGCTAAAACTGCCTACATCATGACAAACAAACCTGCGCTTTTCATGCCCACCCCTTGGCAAACGCCTGCAGAGCTCATACCTTGGCCGGTTCAAACGCCATTTAGAGTGGCGCCTGGACTGAGGCGTTTGGACGATCCAGAGTCTGACCCTGACACCCTTTTGTGGCGGCACGATCGATTGCCGGACTATCGAGCGTATAAAGCACTGCGTTTGGGCCAAAGTGATGGCCAAGCGGGTGAGCCTGATCCCCGAGTCTTAGACGCCATCGCCACCCAAGAAAATCAACAAACTGGACAGTTTATTGCGGCTGATCCCATGGCATTGTCAAAACACCTGCCCGAGGATTTTGTGATTCTTCACGATGAGCCTGAAGTGGGGTTTGTGGTGCGATATTTGTCGGTGTGTTTTGCTTCCAATTGGTCGCCTGCTGACAAGCTAGGCCTTGGGTTTGCGGCGGTGCATGCGCCAGTGGCTGATAACCGTGCTTTGCTTGCGGCGCGAGCAGGTATTGAAACGATTGCATTTCGCCAAACGCCCATGCGCCGTCATGTCTGGTTGCTCAGTCCAAGCCCTGATCTCTGGCAGGCGCCCAATGAAAGGGCCCCCCGTTGGGCCCAAACACTGACCAATGCTGCCCAGGGTGAACATTCACTGCTGTCGCAAGTTTATTTTCGCGTTGAACGACAAACCACCCTACCGTTACCGGCAATAAAACGCGCGGTGTTTTTTATTCACGTCATGGTTTGCCCACTGATTGAGGTGTTGCGATTAGACGCTTGCCGCGCTTGTGCGTTGGCCGACGCCCTTGATTCAATGTCACCGGCTTTTGTGGCATATCGAGGCATGACAACGTTGCGCGATCCCTTGACGCGTGCATTGCGCGCATTTGCCAGTTGAGCGGCAACGCTGTAATCTGAATCGAACACTCTTTTAGGAAACGGCCATGTCATATCAACACCTGATTTCTGTTGCTCAGCTCTTGTCGTTGCAGCAAAGTGACCCCACCCATGTGGTGGTACTTGATAGCAGCCATGATTTGTTTGACCCGCAGGCAGGCGCCCTTGCCTACGCCCAAAACCATCTGCCCGGCGCACACTTTGTGTCGATGGAAAAAGAAATGGGGGGCGTTAAGGAAGGCAATAACGGCCGCCACCCTTTGCCTAAGCGACAGGACGCCTTGGCTGTGTTTCGCCGATTGGGCGTTAACGACGATACCCAAGTTGTGATCTACGACAACAGCCAAGGCACCCACGCCTCGCGAGTGTGGTGGACTTTACGCTGGCTAGGTCACCAATCAGTCGCTATCCTCGATGGTGGTGTGCAGGCGTGGCAAGCCCAAGGCCAGCCTTTGACGCAGGTCGTGCCCGCAGCACCTCATGAGGGTGCCTTAACGGATCGCCCGACCACGGTTAGCGTGGTGAGTTTTGAGGAGGTATTGGCCAACGTTCACAGCCAAGACCGTTTGGTGGTGGATGCGCGTTCAGAAGACCGCTTCCGTGGGGAAAACGAAACGCTTGATCCCGTGGGTGGACACATCCCGGGTGCAGTTAGTCGGTTTTATCGCCACAACCTCAACGAAGACGGGACTTTTAAAACCCCTGAGGCACTCAAGCAAGGCTTTGCCGCTGTGATCGGTGCGCGTCGTGCCTCAGATCTCATCATGCAATGTGGATCCGGCGTGTCAGCGTGTCACAACCTCTTAGCCCTTGAGCTTGCCGGTCTAGGCACCGCACCCCTTTACGTCGGCTCTTGGAGTGAGTGGTGCTCGCGCGATCAGGCACCGGTTGCAACGGGCCAAGCGTAAAACGCCGCCACGGCAGGTTGGGCTTGGGTTGAGCCCGCCTGTGCATTACATTGCAGTCACCTTCTAACTCACCGGGTTTGAACATGACTCAAGTTACTCGCCCCAAAGTATTATTAACCAATCCGATTCACCCCGTCGAGCAAGCGCGTTTGGCCCAAGCGGTTGATGTGGTGGTGGCCCCCGATGTGTCACACCAAACCATTGCGCGCTTGATTGCCGATTGTGATGGCATCATGGTGCGCAGTCATTTGGCGGCTGATGTCTTTGATCACGCCCCCAAAATGAAACACGTGGTTCGCCATGGTGTTGGGCTTGACATGATTCCAATGCAAGCCGCTGCTGACAAAGGCATATTGGTGGCCAACCTGCCAGGCAGTAACAGCCAAGCAGTGGTTGAGTATGTGCTGGCCGCCATGTTTGCGGTCTCGCGCGGCTTGGTGCTGACAGACGGTACTTTGCGCGCTCAGGGCTGGGCGGCTGCCAAGCCCATGTCCAATCACCGCTTAGAAATCGGCGGCAGCACTTGTGGCATTGTCGGTGTGGGCTCAATTGGACGACGGTTGGCAGAGATTTTAAATGCCTTGGGTGTCAACGTTTTGGGGTTGACCCGACGACCTGAAACGTTGCCCGATGGCGTTAAGGCAGTCGACAAAACCACCTTATTCAAATCATCAGACTGGCTGGTGTTGGCCTGCCCACACACCCCGCAGACGCATCACTTGATTGATGCGGCAGCCTTGGCACAGGTCAAGGCCAGTGCGTGCTTGATCAACGTGGCTCGAGGCCCAGTGGTCGATACGCCTGCGCTCATTGCAGCGCTCAAAGAAAATCGCTTGGCCAGTGCCGTTCTTGACGTGCATGAGCCCGCCATCTTGAGTGGTGGAGAAGCCATCTTTGACACACCGAATACTTTACTCACACCGCACTTGGCGGGCATCACGGCCACCAGCCTGACGGGCATGAGCCAGTGGGCGGTCGACACCATGTTGGCCTTGTTTAACGGTGAGCGACCCAGTAATGTGGTGAAGAACCAAAACAAATAACCAAAGACCATTCCCATGAAAATCAAACACATCAAAGCCTACCCCGTGTCGTTTCCTGTGCCAGCCGCACAATCTGTTCGGCTGGGCATTGGGCGCAGCGTGAAACGCGATGCGGTGCTCGTGCAAGTGCTCACCGATGAGGGCTTGGTGGGTTGGGGTGAGGCTCATCATGGCCGTTGTCCTGGCGCCATTGCCAAACTGATTGACACGACCTTGTCTGAGTTGGTGGTGGGTCAAGACGCCACTGATACCCAAGGCGTTTGGCAATCGGTTTATAAGATGCAAATTGCCAGTCACGGCTTGGGGGCGGGAGCCGCCATGGCCTTGAGTGGCTTAGACATGGCATTATGGGACATCCGCTGCCAAATGACCGATTGGCCGCTTTACCGCTTGCTCGGTGGTCGCTCAAAACCAATCAAAGCCTACGCTGGTGGCATTGCCTTGGGTTGGCAGCCCACGGCCGCTCTCGTTGAAGAGGCGCAAGCCCATGTGGCCAGCGGCTATCGAGCCATCAAACTGCGCGTGGGTGACACGCCAGCACTGGACATTGAACGGGTCATCGCCGTCAGAAAAGCCCTTGGCAACGAAATTGACATTCTCACAGACGCTAACACCAACTACTCACTGGCTGACGCTCGGCGCGTCATGCCCGCCTTCGCCGAGTGTGGGGTGGTTTGGTTAGAAGAACCGTTTCCAGCGCATGACCGCCATGCCTATCGTTCTTTGGCCCGCTTGGCACCGGTAAGCCTGGCCAGTGGCGAGAATCACTACACCCGTTACGAGTTTGAGACGCTCTTAGAAGACGACTGCGTGGGTTATGTGCAGCCCGACATTTCCAAGACGGGTGGCATTACTGAGACGATGCGCATCGCTGCCATGGCAAGCGCCAAGAAGCTGACCTGTAATCCCCACACATCACTAACGGCACTGAACATGGCAGCCAGCTTGCATGTGTTAGCGGCAGTTGATAACCCCGGCTACTTCGAAGGCGACGTGACGACATTGAACCCATTTCGTGACTTGCTTGGCGGCCAATGCCCTTATACCTTGGACGCCGCCGGCTGCGTAAAGCCAACCGAAGGTAGTGGTGTGGGCGTGGGTTTTGGTGTGACAGTCGATGTGGACTTCATTAACGCTCACCCCCTGATTGAAGGACCTTGCTATGTCTGATGCTTTAGTCCTTGCGTTACAAACCGGCTTGGGCCAGGCCCAAGTGTTGGTGGGTGAGCAAATCGATGCGCGCTATAAAACCGATTGGTCTCGTGCTCTGGTCTGTGAGCCCGTGGCGGTGGTCAAACCACGCCACACCGAAGACGTGAGTGCGGCGCTGGCGATTTGTCATCAGCATGACCAACCGGTCACCGTCCAAGGCGGGATGACAGGGCTGGTGGGTGGCAGCCAAGTCAACAATGGTGAAGTGGTGATCAGCCTAGAGCGTCTGCAAGGCATTGAAGAAATTGATCAAGCCGCAGGCACCATGACGCTCTGGGCCGGCACCCCATTACAAGTGGCCCAGCAAGCGGCCGCGGATCAGGGCTTGTATGTGGCAGTTGATCTTGGTGCGCGCGGCTCCTGCCAAGTGGGTGGCAACATTTCGACCAATGCGGGTGGCAATCGAGTGATTCGCTACGGCATGATGCGTGAACAAGTGTTGGGCATGGAAGTGGTCATGGCTGATGGCACGATCGTCACGAGCTTAAACAAGATGCTTAAAAATAACGCCGGCTACGACTTGAAGCATTGGTTTATTGGCAGCGAAGGCACGCTAGGCGTGGTGACACGCGCGGTTTTGCGCTTGCACCCGATGCCAGCGCAGACCACTTCAGTGCTGTGCGCCTTGCCTGATGATGCGAGCGTGTTGGCTTTTTTGAGGCGCGTGCGACAAGCCGCACAAGCCTCGTTGTTGGCTTTTGAGGTGATGTGGCCAGACTTCTACGATTTCATGACCACGCGCGTGCCTGGCAACCCACGGCCGCTGCCGGCACCGGATTCGATGCTGGTGTTGATGGAGTGCACCACGGGCGCCGGGGGGCTCTCGGCAGAGGCCTTGGAGTCGCTTTTGGAAGCGGGGCTCGAGAGTGGCGAATTAAGCGATGCGGCGGTTGCCCAATCGGGCAAAGAAAGTGATGCGTTTTGGCGAATCAGGGATTCGGTGTCTGAGTTTCCGCTCATTTGGTCGCCCTATACGAGTTTCGATGTGAGTCTGCCGATTCAAACCATCGGCACATTTGTGACGACGTTAAAGCAACAGTTCAGCCGCGCATTGCCGAGCGCTGAATCGGTTTACTTTGGGCACATCGGTGACAGCAATTTGCACATTGCCGTTCACGTGCCTGGCGACCGTGCCACGTTTCCTAAGGCCCGTATCGAGCAGATCATTTATGACTTGGTGCAGCAGTTTGCCGGCTCAGTGTCTGCTGAGCATGGCATTGGCACGCGCAAAAAAGCATGGCTTGGTCACACGCGCAGTGAGGTGGAAATTCAACTGATGCGCACCATCAAATCGGCGCTTGACCCCAAGAACATCCTCAACCGTGGCAAGGTGATCTAAAACAGCCACACTTGTCCACGGACGACGGATATTATTGGCCGGTCAACGGATGAATCTGCCACTTGGTATTCAGGTCAAAGAAGCGAATCGCAGTGGCATCAAGATCAAGATTGGCCATCTCAATGGATTGGATCGAGGGATTGTCATGCGTGCGGATGTAAAACACTTTGTTTTTAAGATCCGAGACTGCGGCGTAATAGGTGATTTCATAGCCACCGCTGCTGCCACCGAAGCCACTGCTTAGCGACACCAAACCTGGTGGAATATCAAAGTTATTTAAAAAATGAAAAGTAGTACCCACCTGCTCGCGGGTGGTCATGTTTTTTGGGGCGTTTTCTTTCATGAAGAAGGCCCGCACAAATCGTGAAGGCGAAGAAAAGTCGCCGGGCAAGCCCATCATGCCGCCGCCCGAACTTGGTGGCCCGTACTTCGCGTCACCGACCTGCATGGGTTTGGGATCTGACGTGGAGAGGCCTGCGTAATTGCCAAGTCCTGCTAGGTGCCAGGAGAATTGAGGGGCGTTGGTCAGAATGCTGGTCGGGTTATCAGAGATTTGTAACTCCCCACCGATGTATTCAATCACCAAGCTCTTGCCACTGGCGTCGTGCAAGGTCAGGTGCAAGGGCACCACGCCTTTGAAGTCTTTTTGTGGTGAGCGGTTCACTTTGATATTGCGAAAGCCTTCGCGCACTTCATTGACCGTGGCAAAGTTGGTCAAGGCGTAAACCAGCATTTCGTAAGACGCAATCGAATTGGCTGATTCGGTTGGGCTGACCTCTTGATATTCAGAAATGCCAGGCAAATAAAGCATGCCACCGGCCAAGCCTTTTTCATTCATCCCATCGACCATGATAGGCAATCCCAGTGCAGAAGCGCCAAAGGCCGCGTACTTGGTTGTCCATTTCAAGCCCGAGCCGACTGTGCCGTCAATACCGGTGCCTTGCATGGCTAGGTTTCGAGGCACAGCAATGCCTCGGGACTTGATGTCCATGCCAAACTCAAGGGTGCGACCATACACAAACCCACCGTCAGAGCCGGGCAATAAAAAGCTGGTACACGCCAAAGAAACCGTAGGACTGGCCATCATCAAACCTGCCAAGGCTGCACAAACCCAACGGTTGAATTTAGAAATCACCATCACCACACTCCTCTGAAGCCCTTGTCTGAATTGAAAGTGTAAGACATTACGCTCGAGTTACAAGTCAGACTCAAGAGAGCTTAGGTTTCAAGCATTTCTTGTAATCGGGTTTTGATCCAAGTGGTTTCTAGCTCACTGAGTTCAAGTGGCAATTCAGCCAGTCCGAGCGCCACGCGTTCGAGCGCATCCTCTTGCGTGATACCAAGGGTCCATACCTTCTCTTTGACGGTTTCTTGAAGCAGTGAGCAGAGGTCTTCGCACAGATCGTGACGCTCTTCGAGCCACTCGCGCGGTGGTGTCGGTCGCACACGACCCGCAGGGGTGTAGAGCTTGAGAAATGACGCGGGCACCACAATTTGACGTTCGTCGGTCATCTCATGTCACCGGCGCGGGGTTAAAAAGCGCCAAGCTATTGTGCAACTGCCATTGCTCGGCCCAAGTGCGGCGCCGACCACTGGCGACATCAAGCAGCAACTCAAACATGGCCCAACCCATGGATTCAATGGTTTGCTTGCCATCGGCAATTTCACCCGCGTTGACATCCATCAAGTCGTGCCAGCGCCGCGCCAAGTCACTGCGGGTGGCGACTTTGATCACTGGACAGGCAGCCAAGCCGTAAGGCGTGCCGCGGCCTGTGGTGAAGATGTGTACGTTCATGCCGGCAGCCAACTGTAAGGTGCCACAAATAAAGTCGCTTGCCGGTGTGGCGGCATACACCAAGCCGCGCTGGCCATTGAGCCGTGCGCCCGGTGACAGCACCCCAGAGATCGGGGCGCTACCGCTTTTACTGATTGAGCCCATGGCCTTCTCGACGATGTTTGAAAGCCCACCACGCTTATTGCCTGGGGTGGTGTTGGCACTGCGATCGGCACCCCCTCGAGCCAAGTATTGGTCATACCAATCCATTTCATTGATCAAGGCTTGTGCCACTGCTGGGGTCGCGGCGCGTGCGGTGAGCTGAGCGATACCGTCTCTGACCTCAGTGACCTCAGAGAACATCACCGTGGCGCCGGCTCGCACCAGCAAATCGCTCGCAAAACCCAACACGGGGTTGGCCGTGATGCCCGAGAAGGCGTCGCTGCCACCGCATTGCATGCCCACCACCAGCTCACTGGCAGGTACGGTTTCACGTTGACGGACGTTCAGTCGTTTTAAGTGCTGCTCGGCTTGTCGCAGGATGTGTTCAATCATCGATGCAAACCCAACGTGTTGTTGGTCTTGCAAACACACCACGTCAAGGACACCCCAGGGTGACTCATTGTCTTTGGGTTGAGCAGCAGCACTTGTGCCCACGGTCAAAGGGATACTGCCTGGCGGCATCAAGCGTTCGGGTTGCAACTTCTCGCAGCCTAGGCTCACCACCATCACCTCCCCCCCAAAATTGGGGTTCTGGCTGATGTGGCGCAAAGTCCGGATCGGCACTTCAGCACCTGGGGCATCGATGGCCACGCCGCAGCCATAGGTGTGTTCAATACCCACCACGTCGTCGACATTGGGGTAGCGTGGGAGCAACGTTTCTTTGATGCGTTTAACCGCAAAATCTACCACGCCACTGACGCACTGCACGGTCGTGCTGATCGCCAAAATATTGCGCGTGCCCACGCTGCCATCGGGATTACGGAATCCTTCGAAGGTGTAGCCGGCCAATGGCGCCCAGTCGGGCTTGGGCGCGGTCGCCATGGGTAAATCGGCCAAGCTCGGAGCGTCAGGCAAACGCAGGCGATTCTCATTGACCCAGCTGCCGGCTGGCAACGCTTCTTTGGCGTAGCCAATCACCACGTTGTAGCGCCTAACCACATCACCCGCGGCCAGGTCCACCAGCGCGACTTTGTGGCTTTGCGGCACCCCTTCGCGCAACGTCAACCCAGGGGCTACTTCAGTGCCCGCGGGCAGGCCACCATCATTACCGACAACAGCGACGTTGTCTTGGTCGTGCATGCGAATCAAAACAGGGGTTTTGGTGGTGATCATGGCGGTGGTGCTAGAAGTGGTTCAAAGTGCTACAAGATTAGTACGGCGCGCGCTCAGTGACCAGCGCCATTTAAAAATAACGCTCAGCCACTTTTAGAACGGTACGACTGATGTATTTACCCAACCATTTCAATGCCCCATCGCCCGAAGCGATTGACGCCCTCGTTAAGGCCTATCCATTGGCCAGTCTGCTCACAGGTGCCCCTGAAGAGCCAATGGGCTGCTTGGTCAATCCCGTGCCGATGGGTCTGTTTGAGCCGTTGGTTAAGGGCGCACGCCTTTGGGCGCATGTGGCGCGTGCCAATCCGCTCTGGCAGCATCTTGAGGCGAACCCTCAAGCGATGGCGATTTTTAATGGTCCAAGCGCCTACATCACACCCAATTCGTATGCGGCCAAGGCAGAGCACCATCGCGTGGTACCAACCTATAACTATGCCACTGTTCAAGTCACTGGCCGACTGATTGCGCATCACGACCCTGACACCAAGCGCCGAATCGTCGCCCAATTGACCGATTACCATGAGCGCCATCAACCACAACCGTGGTCAATTGATGAGGCTCCGGCTGACTACATGCAAGCCATGCTCAATGCCATTGTGGGCCTGGCGTTTGAAGTGCAATCGGTCAAAGCCAAGTGGAAGGTCAATCAAAACCGTTCGATCGCTGATCAAAAGGGTGTGATTGCTGAATTACAAACCCGCCAAGACACGCCACACACTGAGCAGATGGCAGCCATCATGCTAAAAAACACACTGAAAAATACCCAATAACCGCATACGGCACTCACACATCGCCCAAACCGTACTCAAAACCCACAGAGGCCCACGCAAATGGATATGTCCCACCTCCCACCCGTCTTACAAAAACTTGCGCTGCCGGTGATTGCCTCACCGATGTTTACCGTGAGTTATCCCGAGCTGGTGCTCGCACAATGCAAGGCCGGTATCGTGGGTTCGTTTCCGGCGCTCAATGCTAGGCCACCTGAGTTGCTTGACCAGTGGTTAAGCGACATGAAGCAAGAACTCACCGCGTATCAAGCGGCCAATCCCGACAAAGTGGTGGGGCCGATAGCGGTGAATCAAATCGTGCACGACTCGAATGTGCGCTTGATGCAGGATGTCGACACTTGCGTGAAACATCAAGTGCCGATCATCATCTCTTCGTTACGTGCGCCGGTACCAGAAATGATTGAAGCGGTACACAGTTACGGCGGTATCGTGCTGCACGATGTGATTAACATGCGCCATGCCAAGAAGGCCCTAGATGCGGGTGTCGATGGTCTGATTGTGGTTGCCGCGGGCGCCGGCGGTCACGCCGGGGCGCAATCGCCTTTTGCGCTGGTCGGTGAGCTGCGACGCTTCTACCAAGGTCCAGTGATTCTTTCAGGCGCCATCACCACTGGCGCGGCCATACTCTCGGCCCAAGCCATGGGTGCTGATCTGGCCTACATCGGCACACGCTTCATTGCCAGTACCGAGGCCCATGCGGTTCAGGCCTACAAAGAAGCCATTGTTCGTGCCAGTGCCGCTGATATCATCTACACCAACCTCTTCACCGGTGTGCATGGCAACTACATTCGTGAAAGCATCGAAAACGCTGGTTTAGACGCCAATGCCTTGCCAGCAGCCGACAAAAACGCGATGAACTTTTCTTCTGGTACATCCAAACCCAAGACTTGGAAAGACATCTGGGGGGCTGGCCAAGGGGTGGGTCAAATACAAGAGATCGTACCCGTGGCTGACATCGTGGCCCGCTTGAGCCAAGAGTATCAAGTGGCTCGCAATCGTTTGATGGCTGGTTGATGCAAATCACTTCAGTTTTTCAATTGACGCCAAGCTGATACGGGTTTCGCCTGCGACGCGCCGCGTCATGCTGCGCCAGGCATGACCATAAGCGACTTCTATGGTGAGGTGAAGCTTGCCGGACTGCGCATCGCGATTCTTTTCTAAGGCGACGCACATTTTTTCTCGCCACGCACGCCCCACCAGGCCAGCACCTCGGTTCGGGTTGGGGTTGCCGCCCAAGACCCACGCGTCTTTAAGCAGCGCCTCTGGCTTGTCGTAGGTGAGGGTGAGGGTCTCTTGATCCATGACCGGATCCGCAAAACCTTGTTGCACCATCAGGTCACCCAAGTCATGCATGTCAACCAAGGGCAAGGTAGCGCTAGTCAGGCCCGCGGTGGTCAGTGCTTGGCGAAGTTCAATGCCAGTGGCTGGTCCCCAGCCACTGAACAAAACCAACCCATTGGGTCGAATAATCCGTGCCCATTCTTTCAGCACATCGTGTGGCCGATCATGCCAATGGATGGCGAGGTTAGACCACACCAAATCCAGTGACTCGGGAGCCAAACCGGAGTCTGTTAAGTCTGCGCAACGCACCTCGTTAAGGGTTTTTTTGCGCCAGCGGGTCCAGCGTTCTGACCAAGCACTGAGGTGCAATCGTTGACGCAAGCGCGCGAGCACCGCGGCGCTGTGATCTAGGCTGGTGATGTGGGCTTTTGGAAATCGCTCGCGCAACAGCGCCGTGCGCAAACCGATGCCACAGCCTGCGTCCAAGATCTGTTGTGCATCGAGCCGAATCAGTTTAAGCCGGTCAAACAGGCGTTGCGCCACCACGCCGTATAAGAACTCTGGATCAGCGCGATCGAGTCGGCGTTCAAACTGTTGTTGAACGTGATGGGTATTAATGGCCAATGATTCGGGTTGGGACGCCAATGTCATGCTGTAGTCTCGCGCAGTCGCGTGATCAGGCACACTGTCGCGCTTGGGTTTTGAATGAGGGTCGAGGCTGCCATATGTCTTTCTTTTATCAGATTCGTGAGTCATTGTTTGCCACGTGGCACACGCGCTGTCCTTTGTGTTCTCTTGGCGCACGTGCCGGATTGCTTTGTGTTGGGTGTGAACGCGACTGCTATCACAGCCGGCAAGCGCGCGACTTGTGTATCCGTTGCGCCAACGATCTCGCCCCTGAATATCAAGACCACACACGGCATACTCCGACATGGCACACCCATTCATCGCATTGTAGTGAGATCTGTCTAAGCTGCCAGCAACAACCCCCCACGCAAGCGTATGCCGTCTGTGCCATGGACTATGCGTTTCCAGCTGCTTGGTTAATGTCTGACTTCAAAGACCGTGCACGGTTTTCTTTGGCGCGGCCCATGGCACATGTGATGCTCAAAGCTGCCCAGCGGCCGATGCAAATCAGGCGGCTTTGTGCTTGGTTACCAGTGCCTGCGAGTAAGCAACGGCTGCAAACCTACGGTTTTAGCCCACCCCAGCAATTGGCTTGGCACATGGGCCGCTTAAGCGGCATTGCCACCCACTTGGATTGGCTTCGTCGCACCCGGGATGCCAGTCCACAGAAACATCGCACACGCGGGGCTCGACAAAGCGCCTTGATCGGATCGATGGTGGCCAGTCCCGCGGTGGCAGGGCGCTGGGTGGGTGTGGTCGACGATGTCATGACCACTGGCAGCACCGTCTCAGAGGCCGCGCGCGCACTGTTAGCGGCGGGTGCTTTGGGCGTCACGGTCGTGGCCGCCATGCGCACGCCCATTAAAGACTAAGCCAGCGCGTGCAAGTCGCACTGGTTTGCGACTAATCTGGCACAATCACGCCCATGTTTGATGTCATCTTGGTTGAACCAGAAATCCCGCCCAACACGGGCAATGCTATTCGCTTGTGCGCCAATGCCGGCGCTCGGCTCCATTTGGTGCGCCCGCTCGGCTTTGAAATCGATGACCGGCGGCTGCGCCGTGCCGGCTTGGATTATCACGAGTGGCAACCCATGCAGGTGCACGACAGTCTTGAGGCGGCCTTAACGGCGGTTGGGGCGCCCATCGAACGCTGTTTTGCGCTCACGACCAAAGCCCATCGGCTGGTCAGTGATGTCGCCTTTGCGCCAGGTGATGTGTTGGTGTTTGGTCGGGAAACGGCGGGTTTGTCTGTGCAGCAGCGAGAGCGGTTCGGGTCTGAGCAGTGGATTCGATTGCCCATGCGCACCGGGCAACGCAGTTTGAACCTCTCAAATGCGGTGGCTGTGGTGTTGTATGAAGCGTGGCGCCAGCAAGGTTATGAGGGTGGCCGCTAGGCTCGCAAAACCCCAGTTCTTGCCGTTGTTTTTAACCGGTGAGGCCAACTATTCTTCAGTGGCTTGACGGGCCATCAGTTTGGCCACGGCCTGTGCCGCAGGCACTTGTTCAAACAAAGTCTCGCAAACCGCTTGTGTGATGGGTAATGTAATTCCCAAACCTTGGGCGCGTTGTAAAACAGCGCGCGCGCATCTTGCACCTTCAGCGGTTAAACCTTGCGCCAAAATCTCGTCTAGGGTTTTACCAGCGCCGATTTGCAAGCCCACTTGGCGGTTGCGTGACAAGTCACTGGTAGCGGTTAAAACCAAGTCACCCAAGCCAGTTAAACCAGAAAAGGTACTGGATTGCGCACCAAGCGCCTCCCCAAACCGCGCCATTTCAGACAGTCCCCGCGTGATCAGGGCTGCGCGTGCATTGTTGCCCAAGTGCAAGCCGTCAGAGATGCCACAGGCAATGGCCATGATGTTCTTTAAAGCGCCGCCGACTTCGACCCCGATCACATCGCTCGTGGCATAGATGCGCATGTGGTCACTGTGAAACACATCAATCACGGCGTGCCTTAACGCTTCATTGCGGCTGGCCACCGTTAGTGCAACAGGCAAGCCGCGTGCGACCTCGATGGCAAACGATGGCCCTGACAGGACCCCTGCAGGCAGGGCGAAGCCAGCCAATGCCGCTTGCACCATCTCATGCGGTAGGCGAGCGGTGTCGGCATCGAGTCCTTTGCAGGTCCAAACCACACCGGCGATCAACTCAGGGTTGGGTATGTGGCTGCGGATGGCATCGCACATGGTAGCCAAGCCCGACACCGGTGTGCCCAACACAAGGAGACCAGGGCGTTGGTGCTTATTGGTTTGCTGATTGACATGCGCAAAGGCCGCTGCCAAGTCACTGGTGGCCGCAAGCGCAACGGGTAGCGCAATATGGGGTAAGTAGCGGCTGTTACGGTGGGTTTGGACGATCTCTGCCGCACTTTCAGGCTGCCGTGCCCACAGCAGTACGTCAGCTTGGTCACAAGCGGCAGCTGCCAAGGCCGTGCCCCAAGCGCCAGCCCCCAAAACCGTGACAGGTGTGGGGGGCTGGGGGAGATCAGTCATGGACAGGCCGTGTCTTTGTGGCTACGTTACTGACGTGTGGCGCCAGGCGGCAAAATAATGCCTGAGCTTTCTTCGGCCGGGGCTTTCTCGTTTTCTGCGAGACGTTGCTGATAAAGGGCCTGGAAGTTCACGTCCGTCAAATGCAGTGGTGGCAACGATGTGCGTGTGATGGCATCTGCGATGTTGGCGCGCAAGTACGGGTAAAGCATGGTGGGGCAAACAATCCCGAGCAATGGATCGAACTGCTCTGTTGGGATATCAGCGATTTCAAAGATACCACCCTGTGTGGCTTCAACCAAGTACAGGACTTTTTCGTCGATTTTGGTGGTCACAGTCACTGTGATAGTGGCTTCAAACATCGTTTCAGCCAAGCGTTGACCGCCAATACCGATGTTGACCTCAACGTTCGGTGCGGCTTGCTCTAAAAAGATGTGCGGCGAGTTCGGCATTTCAAGGGATAAGTCCTTGAGATAGACGCGCTGCATATTGAAAGTGGGCGAGGTTTGTTCTTGTGCCGCAGAGTTTGCTTCAGCCATGAAAATTCCAAAAAAGTTTGAAGGACGCTTTTGATTAGTCGTTAATTACACACTGCCTTGTAGCAAAGGCACCAGACCACCGGCCCGATCTAAGGCAGCAAGGTCATCATAACCGCCCACATGTGTCTGTCCGATATAGATCTGAGGCACCGTGCGACGCTGGGTTTTTTCCATCATCAGTTCGCGCTGTTTGGGATCGGTATCAATGCGGATTTTTTCGATCTCGCTCGCGCCGCGCTGATTCAGCAAAGCCTCAGCTCGTGTACAAAAGGGGCAGACGGCTGAGCAGTACATGACAACTTTGTTCATGGTGCTTCCTTAAAAATAGGGATTGGCAAATTATTTCTTTTTCGTGGAGGTGGGCATGCCCGCCTGTACCCAAGCGTTTAAGCCACCCTCGAGCACTGAAACTTGGGTCAAACCGGCTTGACGCAGCTTTGCGGCCGCGCCGACAGCAATCTGACCGCGGTCACACGCCAGAATAACCGGCTTGTCTTTGGGAAAACTGGCCATTTTGGTGTCCAGATCGCCCAAAGGCACGTTGCGAGCATTGGGGATGTGCCCGAGCTGAAAGGTCGCCAAGGGGCGAACATCAATCACCACCGCATCTTGGTGGTTGATTAACATGACGGCTTGGGTCGGGTTGACCATGTTGCCAGCACGCTGTCTCTGAATAAAGGGCCAAAGGAGCATCAGGCCAGAGGAGACAGCAATGCCGATGAGCATTAAGTTGTTGGTTTCTTGAAAAAAATCCACGGTATTTTCGCTTTTGCAGGGAAGTCCAACGCAGGACAATGCGAGGGATTATAAAATGCTTGTTATCTATTCACATAAAGACTTGAAACCATGTACAAACTTGTTTTGATGCGCCACGGCGAAAGCCAATGGAATTTAGAGAATCGTTTCACCGGTTGGGCTGACGTTGACCTGACCGAAACTGGACGACAACAAGCCAAAGAAGCCGGGCTTTTGCTCGCTGAAAAAGGTTATTCGTTTGACTTGGCTTACACCTCGTTGTTGAAGCGCGCCATTCGAACGCTCTGGATCACGCTTGACGCTTTGGATCAAATGTATATCCCAGTGCACAACAATTGGCGCTTAAACGAGCGCCACTATGGCAACCTTCAGGGCCTGAACAAGGCTGAAACGGCCGCCAAGTTTGGTGATGAGCAGGTATTGATCTGGCGTCGGGCCTACGCGATTGCGCCCGAGCCTTTGGCGCCCGATGATCCGCGGCACCCGAAATTTGAAGCACGCTACGCCAAACTGAAACCTGAGCAACTGCCAGCCACCGAGTGCCTCAAAGACACCGTCGATCGCGTGCTGCCATTGTGGAATGAGTCCATTGCGCCGGCCGTGCGCGCTGGGCGACAGGTTTTAATTGCAGCCCATGGCAACAGTCTGCGGGCTTTGATCAAACACCTGGATAATGTTTCTGAAGCGGATATCGTGAACATGAACATTCCCACGGGGCAGCCCTTGGTCTATGAGCTCGACGAGTCGTTAAAACCCATTAAGCATTACTACTTGGCCGATCCCGCGGTGATAGAGGCGGCCATGGCGGCCGTGGCGGCCCAAGGCAAAGCCAAGCAAGCTTGATGGTTAACGAACCCACCTCACCGCCTGTGTCTGAGCACCGATGACCCGCGCAAGCCGCCGGCTCGCTTTCTGCCTGCTGATTTTGGCTGGTGGTTGGCAGCAGGTGGGCCATGGGCAGTCGAGCCAAGACCCCCAAAGTCTTAGTGAGCAAAAAGCTCAGGCCGATGAGCAACGCCGTGCCCTGCAAAATCAGATCCAGATCCTAGAAAAGACACTAGACGCGCAACAGGCGCGTTTCAAAGCGGCTGGCGACGCGCTCAAGGCCACTGAAAAAGCCATTTCGCACGCGCGTCGAAAAGTCAAGCAATTGGCTGTGCAACGGGCCGAAAGGCAGGCATCGCTGAAAGCCTTGGCGGCTCAAATCAGCGATCAAAAGGCCTCGTTGGCTGCCGACCAAAAGACGCTTGCCGAGCAGTTGCGTGCGCAGCATCGCAGCGGGTTGTCGCCCTGGAGCGCGGTCTTGTCTGGCGAAGACCCACAGTCATTGGGGCGCGAACTTGGATACTTGGCACACGTCTCTGACGCGCGAGTGGCGATGTTGGCACAAATCAATCGACAACTCGCGGAACTTTCTGCGTCGCAAGCGGCCCAAACCAAGGAAAAATTAGCGCTCGAGGAGACCCTTAAAGCGCTTGAAGCTGAGCAAAAGCAATTGGCCGAGCAGCGCCGTCAAAGAAAGGTCCTGCTAGCAAAGCTCGATGGGCAAATGGCGGCACAGCGCGCAGAACGCGATCGCATGGCGCGTGACGAGGCGCAATTGACGGCTTTGATTGAAGGCTTAGGTGAGCAACTACAAAAGCTCAAAACGGATCAGTCTCACGCCAACGCTATTCGAGAAGACGTTTTGTCGAAGTTGCCGCAAGGCGAAGGATTAAAACGAGGCATTGCCAAGCCCGTTAATGGTCCGATACTGGCGCGTTTCGGCAGCAACCGTCCTGAAGGTGGCGCTTGGCGAGGTGTTTTGATGGGGGCTGCCACAGGCGCGCCAGTGCGTGCAGTGGCTGCGGGCACTGTGATTTATGCGACGTGGTTGCGAGGTTTTGGGAATTTAATCATTGTTGACCATTCGGATGAATTCGTGACCGTCTATGCGCACAATGAGGCCCTGCTTGGCGGTGTTGGTGATTCGGTCAGGGCTGGAGACATCATTGCTGAAGCGGGAAATACGGGTGGACAGCTGGATTCGGCCCTATACTTTGAAATAAGGCATCGGGGCGTGCCCTTGGACCCACAGTTGTACTTTAAATAATGCGGTGTCTTTTCATGTGATGACGAGGCGGCGCTGATAGGAATAGACATGAGCAGTCGTAAACTACGCACGTTGGGTTTGGTTTGCACGGGTCTGGTGGCCGGTGTGATGCTAAGTGTCGGCATTTCTGCTGTCGCACAGCGGGCGAGCGCCCCTCTGCCGCTTGACGAATTAAGACAGTTCTCTAATGTCTTTGCCGCGATCAAGAATAACTACGTTGAAGATGTCACTGACGAAGAATTAATCAGTGGCGCGATCTCTGGCATGCTCACCGACTTAGACCCACATTCGGCCTATTTGGATGCTGAGGCGTTCAAAGACATGCGAACCTCGACTCAGGGGCAGTTTGGCGGCCTGGGTATCGAGATTGGTACCGAAGACGGCTTTGTGAAGGTGATTGCGCCCATTGAAGACACCCCAGCTGAACGTGCCGGCATGCAAGCGGGCGACCTGATTATCAAAGTGGGTGATGTGTCGACCAAGGGCATGGCGTTGACCGAAGCGGTTAAGTTGATGCGCGGGCCCGTTAAAACCCCAGTCATGATTACCGTCATGCGGCAGGGTCAAGCGCAACCCATTGAAATCAATTTGGTGCGTGACATTATCAAAGTGCGTAGCGTGCGCAGCAAGATGTTGCCCGACGACATTGGCTTTGTGCGCATCTCTCAGTTTCAAGAGCGCACGGGTGCTGACTTGGTCCGTCACTTAAATGAGTTGGGTAAAAATGGCCCACCCAAGGCCCTGATTTTAGACATGCGCAATGATCCGGGTGGTCTTTTGACGGGTGCGATTGGTGTTTCAGCCGCCTTCTTGCCCGCAGATTCGTTGGTGGTATCTACCGACGGTCGAGCGCCCGATTCACGCCATCGCTACTTGGCTAACCCCGTTGACTATGCCCGTGGTGAATCTGACTATCTCAAAGGTTTACCGAGCTGGGCCAAAACTGTGCCAATGGTTGTTTTGGTGAACGCTGGGTCGGCCTCTGCATCTGAGATTGTGGCTGGCGCCTTGCAGGACTACGGGCGCGCCAAGGTGATGGGTAACCAGACATTTGGCAAGGGCTCGGTTCAGGTCATTCTGCCAATTTCGCATGAAACCGCGATCAAACTCACGACCTCGCGTTACTACACCCCTAAGGGGCGTTCAATTCAGGCCAAAGGCATTAAGCCTGACATCATGGTGACTGACACGGCCGTTGGTAACTTGTTTACCGTGGTTCGCGAAGCCGATCTGCAAAAGCACTTGACCAACGGTCAGGGCGCTAAAGAAGAGGTCAATAAAGTCGATGAAGCCGCTGCCAAGCCAGACGCGGATAAAGCCGATGCGCCTATTCCGAAGCCTTTCCGCTTTGGCGATGCAGACGACTTTCAGTTGCAACAAGCCGTCAACTTTTTGCAGGGCAAGTCCGTTGATTCAGGGCCGGCGAATGGGACAGTGTCTGCCAGCCGTCAGTGATAGCAACCCATGCGTGATGAGCAATTACTGCGCTATGCGCGGCACATTCTTCTAGACGACATTGGCATTGAGGGCCAAGAAGCGCTTCTCAATGCCCGTGTTTTGGTGGTCGGAGCGGGGGGCTTGGGTTCGCCAGTTTGCTTGTACTTGGCTTCAGCTGGGGTGGGTCAGCTGGTGGTGGCCGATGACGACACGGTTGAGCTGAGTAACTTACAGCGCCAAATCATGCACACCAACGACCGAATCGGCCAGTTAAAGGTTGAGTCGGCTCGTCAAGCCGTCACCCAAATCAACCCTGATACGGTGTTTGTGCCGTTGGCGCATCGTCTGGATGCCCAAGCCCTACGCGAGCAGGTGGCCAAAGTAGATTTGGTGCTCGATTGCTGTGACAACTTTGAAACGCGCCATGCCGTCAACCAAGTCTGTGTTGAGCTCGGCGTGCCCCTGGTGTCTGGCGCTGCCGTGCGTTTTGAAGGGCAAGTCTGTGTTTTTGACACGCGCCAGGCCACGAGCCCTTGCTACCACTGCCTGTTTCCGCACGGCCAAGAGGTGACGCCGACCAATTGCGCCACCATGGGTGTGTTTGCACCCCTTGTGGGTATCGTGGGCAGCCTACAGGCGGCCGAAGCCATCAAGGTCCTATCCGGTATTGGCAAAGCGCTGGTGGGCCGTCTGGTGATGTTTGAAGGGCGCAGCACTCGGTGGCATGAAGTCAGGGTGCCCAGAGATCCCGAATGTCCCGTCTGTCGCCACAGGCCCCATGTGTCAATGGAGCCGTCAGACAAGACCTAACCGCGCAGGGGTCTTTTTTGTAAAAGCAGATCACCCACCCGATTGACCCGCAAGTCAACATAATTGGTCCGTCCGCGGCGCTGATGCGCAAATGGGGTCAGCGGGTGATAGATGTGTACGGTTTTCATACCCGCTTGGCGAGCGCCACGTAGATTCTCTAACGTGTCTTCAACGAGCACGGTGCGTGCCGCGCTAGCGCCCTCGCGGGCCAAGATGTGGCGCATCATGCTGACCGAAGGTTTGGGTCGGTAATGGCCGTGGATCTTTAAGTGCTCGATAGACCACAAACTATGAAAATGTCGCAGCAGCCCCAAATGCTTGAGCACGGCGCGCGCATAGTGCAAGGGCGCATTGGTGACCAACACTTTGCGACCGGGTAGGCGCCCGAGCTTATCGCGCAGACCCGATTCGGCACGAATGAGTGGTCGCACATCAAACGCGTGGCTACGGTGTAAAAAAACCTGTGGATCGACGTCAAGGTGTTTAACCAAGCCAATCATCGTGGCGCCGTATTGGCGCCAATAGCGTTGCCGAATCTCTTGTGCTTCTTTTTCTTCGACACCCAAGCACGACATCACGGCCTCTGTCATGCCACGACTGATGTGCCCAAAGATTTTGTAGGAGGTGTCGTGCAAGGTATTGTCCAAGTCAAATAACCACAAATGGTCAGATGATTTGGCGTATTCACCGCCCACCCGGGAGCGGTGCATTTTGATCATCGGGGTCAGTAATTGGCGCATGCTTAACGCGAAGAAATCATGGTGCCAACCCCGCGGTCAGTCAATACCTCGAGTAACAAACAGTGTGGCACGCGACCATCAACCACGTGCACCGACTTCACGCCGTTGCGCGCGGCATCAAGCGCGGATGAAATCTTTGGCAGCATGCCCCCAGAAATGGTGCCATCCTCAAACAAGGCATCAATCGTGCGCGCCGATAACTCGCGCAGCAACACCCCATCTTTGTTCAGCACGCCAGGGGTGTTTGTCATCATCAATAATTTTTCAGCGCCAAGCACTTCGGCCATTTTGCCAGCCACCACATCAGCATTGATGTTGTAGGCCATGCCATCTTCACCAAAACCAATCGGTGAAATCACGGGGATGAATTGGTCGTCTTGCAGTGCTTTGACCACTGACGGGTCTACTTTTGTGATGTCACCCACATAACCAATATCCAAAGGGCTATTGGGATCTTCGCGATTGGGCATCAACCGTTTACAGGCTCGAATCAAGCCGCCATCTTTACCCGTCAAACCGACCGCTTTACCGCCAGCTTCATTGATCATCATGACGATGTCTTGTTGCACTTGGCCACCGAGCACCCACTCCACCACTTCCATGGTTTCAAGGTCAGTGACACGCATGCCTTGAATGAATGTGCCTTGTTTGCCCACACGGCTCAGCGCCTCATTGATCTGAGGACCACCGCCGTGAACCACCACTGGGTTTAAGCCAATTAATTTAAGTAAAACCACATCATGAGCAAAACTTCGCTGCAGTGCGGGTTCAATCATGGCGTTACCGCCGTACTTAATCACAATGGTTTTGCCATGAAATTGCCGGATGTAAGGCAAAGACTCAGACAACACGCGAGCAATCGTCGCGGGCTCCAAGGGTGCGTTTGCAGGATCAGTCATGTGATTTACTCTTTTGCAGTCAAGTGCGAAGGGGGCGGCTAAGCATACTCAACCGGCGAGGGCTTTTTCAACGGTTTTTCGCATTTCTTGTTTATCGTAGACTCCGAGGTAGCGCTTTACGATGCGACCGTCACGATCAACCAAGAAGGCGATGGGTGTGAGTTTGACATCACCAAATGCTTTGGCGACATCGCCACTTTTGTCGGGTGCAATCACAAATGGCAGTTTTCGCGCCGCGACAAAGTTTTTAACAAACTCGATTGGGTCATAGTCCATGGCCACGGCCACGACTTCCAAGCCGTTGGCGTGCAGGTCGTTGTAGAGCTCAATGGTGTCTGGCATTTGTTGCACGCAGGTCACACAACTTGTGGCCCAGAACTTAACCAGTACCACTTTGCCGCGAAGCGATGCCATGGATAACGACTCGTCTTGCAACGTCTCGAAGGTCACCATTGGTGCTGCTGGCTTTGGCGAAAAAAAGAACCATGATCCAGCGCCGGCAACAGCAAACAACAACACCACAGAAATCAATTTTTTCATTGGTTCACATACTTAAACGAATGTGCATTCAATATCAGCCTCACACCATGATTGTGGACCCATTAAAGCGGTCTGGCTTGCGGTGTGCTCGGTGCTGTCACGGGCTCAACACGGGGTTGGCCCGGCGCCGGCGCATTGTCGCCCATGGTGCTGACGTTCGAGGTTGACTGCGGTGCACCAGTCGGGGTTGGATTGCTCTCTGGCAAACCATTGGCCGAGCGGGCAGCATTTTCACGCGCTTGTGCTTGTTCTGGCGTCATGATTTGGAACAAGGTGTAGACCTCTTTGACACCACCCACGCTTGCGGCAACTTCAGTGATTCGCTTGGCTTCAGCTTCGGTCACCAAACCTTGCAAGTAAACATTGTCGCGTTCAACAGTGACGGCAATGGCGCCATAGGGCACATCCTTGGCCGTAAAAAGCGTGGTTTTAACCTTAGAAGCTAGCCAAGTGTCTGATGTGACCTGACTAAATGAGGCCAACGGTCCCACAGCGAGGCGGTTGATAACAGACTTTACTTGTGTGGTGTTGGCGGCAATGCTGGCTGCCTCACCCCGAATTTTTTCACTGAAGGCGTCCCCGGTGAGCAATACCACCCCATCATAAGAGTTGGCGTTGATGCGTGCCGTTTCACCAAAAGCTGTGGTCATGTCAGCGGCCAGTTTCAAATCAATTTCTTTGTCGGAAACTTGTTGACCAACCGTTCGACGATCGGTGGCGACAAATGCTGTGGTGGCCACGGCGCTGCCAATAATCACCGGTGCGCAAGCGCTCAACAAACCAGAAACTGCAATCACGCTAGCCATCAGCACAGAGGTGGTTATACGGGTCATGCGCGCTCTCCTAAAATCAGCGTGTCAACGCCTTCGCAAATGAGGTGTAACAACAAAATATGCATCTCTTGAATCCGCATGGTACGCGGGTGAGGCACACAGAGGTGAACATCGTTAGGCGTCAGGTATTGACCGATCTGCCCACCGTCGCGTCCTGTGAGGGCGATCACCCTCATTTTCTGCTGGTGAGCGACTTCGATGGCTTTTAAAACGTTGGCTGAATTGCCACTGGTTGAAATGCCAAGTAACACATCACCGGGTTGGCCAAGCGCAGCCACTTGTCGCGAGAATACGTGGTCAAAGCCGTAGTCATTGCCCACAGCGGTCAAAATAGAAGTGTCCGTGCTTAGCGATACGGCCGCCAGTGGTTGGCGCTCTCGCTCAAACCGGCCCACCATTTCAGCCACAAAATGTTGTGCGTCAGCCGCTGAGCCGCCGTTGCCACAAGCCAATAGGCGTGACTTTTGCGTGACAGCTTGGTGGCAGCAATGGATCGCCTGCTCTAATGGCTCAAGCAAGGTTTGAAGCGTGCGCTCAGTCACGGCAAGGTGATCTTCAAAATGTTGCGTCAACAGTGTTTGCAAAGTCATGGCACTCAGTTCAATTGATGATGCTTGTATTATCTCACGGGCTAGCTCAGTATCACCATTGTCGATCAGACAAAACGCGCACTACACTGGTTCCCTCTAACTTTTGCAGGCAGTCCATGCCCGAAATCACCGATTCCACCGAGCCCGTGGCCGCCAACGAACCGTCAATAGCCGCTTCGTGGCAGTCTCAACTCGAGCGCCTGCCTGGACAACACTGGCCCAAATCGACTTTATACGTGGTGGCCACACCGATTGGTAATTTGGCAGACTTGAGTCTGCGGGCTGTTTACGCCCTGAAGTTGGCCGACGTGATTGCCGCCGAAGACACGCGGGCCACCCGGGTATTGTTACAAGCTTGGGGTATACAGACCCCCATGCTTTCTTTACACCGCCACAACGAGCGCGACCAGCAGGCTGCGATCGTGCAACGTTTGGCTGAGGGTGCGCGTGTGGCCTTGGTCTCTGACGCTGGCGCCCCTGCCATCAGTGACCCTGGTGGGTTTACGGTGCAAGCGGTGCGAGCGGCGGGTTACGACGTGGTGGCTTTGCCTGGTGCCAGTGCCGTGACAACAGCTTTGATGAGTATCGGTTCGACCACTGATCAGCACCCAGCTTTTTGTTTTTTGGGTTTTTTGCCGCCAAAATCTGCCGCTCGACAAAAGCAATTGCGCATTTGGACAAGCTTTGACGGTACCTTGGTTTGGTTCGAGGCGCCTCATCGCATCAGCGCCATGCTCAAAGACTTACTGACTGTGTTTGGGCCAGCGCGGCAAGTCTCGTTGGCGCGTGAACTGACCAAACGCTTTGAGCAATGTGTGACCTTGCCCCTTGATCAAGTTGCGCAGTGGATTGCGGCTGATCGTTTTCGTGAGCAAGGTGAATATGTGGTTTTGTTGCATCCGCCCAATGATGCCCCTGCAGACACCGAAGACGAGGTGGCTTCACCGGTGGTAGAGGCGTGGATGGATGCACTGTTGGCTCACGCATCAACGCGCGATGCCGCCAAAATCATGGCTCAAGCGTTAGGGCAACCGAAAGATGTTTGCTATGCGCGCTTGTTGGCACGCTCAAAGCACAATTAAGGCACGATTAAGGTGTTGATAAGCTCGGGGAGACGCCAAGTGCTTGGCCAATGGGGTTAGCGGCGCGCTCTGCCGCTTCGCGGCTGTTAAAGGGCCCTACCCGAACGCGATAAACCTGATCGGGACCCGCATCTACTTCAACGGGGGCGTTTTCAGGTATGCGCCCAGCGGCTTGGGTCGCCAAACTTTGGGCATTGGCCTGATCGCGAAAAGCCCCAATCTGCACAAACATCGGACCATTGCTGTCGGCTGTGCTGGGAAGGCTCGCAGGTCTGGGTGCGGGGTTGCTGGCTACGGTAGCGCTGTCGCTACGCCAAGTACCCGCTCTGATTTGCTCAGGCATGATGCGCTCAACCACCACCTCAGCACTACCGGCTTGCACCATGCCGAGTCGATGGGCTGCGGCATAAGACAAATCAATCACCCGACTGTGCAAGAAAGGGCCGCGGTCATTGACGCGAACAATCACGCTCTGACCATTAGAAACCCGTGTCACCCGAACGTAGCTGGGAATCGGTAGCGTGGTATGAGCCGCTGTCATGGCAAACATGTCGTAGCGCTCGCCATTAGAGGTCGGATTGCCATGAAATTTACGCCCATACCAAGAGGCTACGCCACGCTTGCGGTAAGGCTGGCCACTGGTATCTGGCACGTAGCGCTTGCCCATGACGGTGTAGGGACGGTTTGGGCCACGCGCGAGTGGTTCGACGCGGGGTGTGGCATCAGCAATATTGTCTAAGTTTGACGGTGGGTCTCTCGGTGGGCCATCGTCTTTGTAGTAGCCCCCTTTGTTGCTGCCGCCGCAAGCCGTCAAAAAAAGCACTGTCAAGAAGACAGCAGCACGAATGGCAAAGGTCGGTAGTGGGTTGACATGCATACCTAGGTGCCCTTGGTTCGTTTGAGACCCGGTTGTTGGCGATGACGCACCAGTAAGTTCGGCATGTCGGCAAAGCGCTTAGCCAGTTCTTCAATCACATAAACCGAACGGTGCTGGCCGCCGGTACAACCAACGGCCAGTGTCAGGTAACTGCGCGTATCTTGGGTGTAGCGGGGCAACCACTTGCGCGTAAAGGTCTCAATGTCATCAATCATTTGCTTGACCTCATCGAACCCAGAAAGCCAACGCGCCACGGGCTCATCATTGCCCGTTAACGGACGCAATTCAGGGTCATAGTGTGGGTTGGGCAAGCATCGAACATCAAACACCAGGTCGGCATCGCGCGCCGCACCCTGTCTAAACGCAAAGGACTCGAGTGTCAAAATGAGATTGGGCCTGTCGACCGCCACAAAATCACGCATCCAATCGCGCAGTTGACCCGGCGTGAGCCCAGAGGTGTCAATCACGTGCTCTTGGGTGCGCAGTCTGTCAAGCATGTCACGTTCAAGCGCAATGCAATCGCGCAAATTCGGCGTCTGGCCTGTTTTGGCGATGGCCTTAGCCAGTGGATGTTGGCGGCGAGTTTCTGAATAGCGCTGAATCAAGGTGATGTCATCGGCGTCTAGAAACACCACTCGAATCTGTGTACCCATGGCGCGTTGGGCTGTGATGATATCTGGCAATTGACTCAGGTCGCCTTGCGAACGGGCGTCGATGGCCACGGCTACTCGTGGGGCATCTGAGTCACGCGCGCCGGCGATGAAGTCTTGTAGTAATTGCACTGGTAAGTTGTCAACACAAGCATAGCCCGCGTCTTCTAGCCATTTAAGTGCCACTGACTTGCCTGACCCTGAAATGCCAGTGATGAGAACAACGCTTTGAAGCGCGTCATGCATGGTTGTTGTCACGGGCAATGGCCTCGGATTGTTTTTCCATGAACTCTTGCAATGTATCGATGCCGCGTAACTTCAAAATCGTGTTGCGCACAGCCGCCTCAACCAGCACGGCTAGGTTGCGCCCAGCAGCCACTTGCAACATCACCTTGAGAATAGGTTCACCCAAGATGTCTTGGGTCATGTCTTGAATGGGTAGGCGTTCAAACTTTTCTTGTGCAGAAGCCCGCACCAAGTGCACGATGAGTTTGAGTTTCATCTTACGGCGCACGGATGTTTCGCCAAATATGGTGCGGATATTCAACAAGCCAAGCCCACGTACTTCAAGCATGTTTTGTAGTAATTCAGGACAGTGCCCGTCAATCACATGGGGGGCCGTGCGAGACAGTTCAACGGCATCATCGGCGACCAATCCATGACCGCGCGAAATAAGCTCTAGGGCCAGTTCACTTTTACCCAAACCAGACTCGCCAGTAATCAAGACGCCCACACCCAAGACATCGAGCAACACGCCGTGTACGGTGATAGTGGGCGCAAATCTTTTGGCCAAATAAATGCGTAACACTTCGATCACCATCGCGGCTGGCACCGGTGTGCCTAGCAGTGGTAGGTTTTCTTGATTACAGAAGGCAACTAAGTCGGCTGGGGCATCCAAGCCATCAGACACCAAAATAGCGGGGACCCCACCAGAGGCGAGCTCTTCAATGTGATGGCGTCTTCGTTTGGCGTCAAAGCGGTTGTAGTACGCCATTTCCTCGCGTCCAAACACTTGGATGCGAGCCGGGTGGATGAGGTTCAGGTGACCGATCAGATCAGCCGCCGCACGACCA
>Ga0213861_10000129_pt1 | contig 56899 bp, 77 predicted proteins | sample PICome_4_FD_160110 | JGI IMG/M metagenome (GOLD analysis project Ga0213861, IMG submission 160110) | Coastal seawater microbial communities near Pivers Island, North Carolina, United States - PICO131 | ecosystem: Environmental > Aquatic > Marine > Coastal | place: USA: North Carolina... | reverse complement strand
GCTGCTATATCCGGCCTTCAAGGGTCTGCGGCAGAGTTTGATCCGTCAGCTATTGGCGATTACATGAACCCATACGAGCAGTCGGTGATTGACGCCGCTATGGCGGATGTGGCTCGCGCTGGGCAACAACAACAGAATCAACTTGGTGCAACAGCCGTTGGTGCGGGGGCCTTTGGTGGCTCGCGCCAGGGTATTGAAGGCGCGGAGATTAGTCGAAACGTGTTAGACCAGCAGGCTAAGACTGCTGCGGGAATGCGTCAGGCTGGATATGAGAGCGCGTCTCAACGAGCTCAAGCTGCATACGAAGCGGCCAAAGGTCGGCAGCAATCAGCAGCAGGGCTTATGGGTCAACTTGGTCAAGCGGGTGCGGGCACAGGTTTGCAAGCTACGCAGACGGGTATGTCGGCAGCAGGTCAAGCCGGACAAGCGGCTATGCAAGGTACACAAGCGGGTGCGAACACCGCGGCACAGGCTACGCAGCTTGGGCTGGCGGGCCTTGGTCAGGCCGCAGCAAACCGTGCCACGAGCGGACAACTTAATCTTGCTGGCACTGGGCAGGGCATGCAGGCAGCGGGTCAAGCCGGAGCCATGGGAGCGCAATCAGCGCAGATGGGCATGGGCGCGGCACAGCAAGCGGGTCAGGCTCAGATGCAAGGTGCACAAATGGGAATGCAGGGCGCACAATCCGCGGGTCAAATGGGACTGGCGGGTGCACAAATGGCGGCGGGAACGCAGGGCCAAGGTGCTGGACTTGGCATGCAGGGCGCACAGATGGGTATGCAGGGCGCAGGTCAGGCGGCAGGTTTGGGTGCTCAAGTTGGTCAGATGGGTCAGCAGTACGGTCAAATGGGACTGGCGGGCGCAGGTCAGATGGGCGCGATTGCTGGTCAGTACGGACAGTTGGGATCGGGTATTGCGGGTGTTGGTCAGGGTCTAGGATCCTTGGGCATGCAGCAAGCGCAGCTTGGCGAGGCGCAACAGGGTCTGAACCTAAACGATATGAATACTTTGATGAACATCGGTGGTCAGGAGCAGCAGCAACAGCAGGCAATTCTGGACGCGCAGTTCGCAAACCAGTATCAACAGTATCAACAGCCGATGCAGGAGCTTGGTTTCTACTCAGATATTTACCAAGGTATGCCGATTGGTCAGTCAAGTTTCACGCAGGCTTCTACGCCGAGCCCAAGTTTCATGTCACAGGCTGGCGGGTTAGCCACCGGACTTTACGGTATGTACCGCGCAGGACAGTAAGGAGTTACTATGAACGTAAACGACAGAAAGCTCTTTTCGAATCGAGGCGCAAGAAACCGCTTGTCCCAGATGAGCGGTATCATGACTTCGTCCGAGCCGTTAATGAATGAGGTGCAGAAGTTTGAGCGTGGTGGCACCGTTCGAGAAAGAGCAATCTCTGGCGAGGGAGCCTTGGACCAACTTGCTTCTTCCAGTCGAACTCCTATGGATTTTCGGGCACTTGATCGTAACTTAGGCGCTCGGGTTCACGCTGCGCATGATGCGGTTGAAGGGTCTATATTTCGGTTCTTAGGTAATACCTTTAGAGTTATTCGAGACAAGATATTTCACGAAGAATCAGGTGTTGAGATAGAAGAGCCTTCCTTGAAGCGGGAGATTCTTACTCAAGGCGAGCGGATTGCGGAAGAGGACATGGCTATGGCTATGCCTGTCCCGCAGGGACAACCTCGTGTGTTCACACAACCCGTTCCTGAAACAATGGATCCGGTAACCACCCCTGAATTTACAGCCGATCCTAGACTAGGCATGGGTGAGTTAATGCGTGGCACTGGCATGCCTATGGCAGATGGGTTTGAGCCTACTGCTCCAGCGGCGCCTACGATGGAAGATATAATTGCCGCCCGCTCTATTGCTGAAAACCAAGGTGGTCCCATGGGGGAAGCCGCGGCGGCGTTGGCTGGGATGACTTCTCAAGACTCTGTAATGTTCCCTGGAGAGTTGTCTAAGGCTTTTGTTCCTCAACAGGATGTACAGACAGAAGGGTTTATTCCACCTACTATCGGCGCGACGGAACTCAATACTCCGGCTGTTCGCAACGCCACGGCGCAACCTCCGAGTGCGGGCTTGGCAACAGAGCTTATGTTGGCGGCGCAACAAGGACCCGCTCCAGATCCAAACGATGAGATATTGGCTCAAGCTCGGGCGCTTTTGTCTGATGAAGCTAATGCTCGTATTGACAGTGGAGACACGCAAGGAACGATAGCCAATGCTCTGGGCCCTGATTCCCCATTATTGGACGCAAATCAACTTGCTTCCGAAGAACTAGCCGCAGCTGCGGAGGACGACGGTTTTGTTCCAGTGACCTTAAATCAGGGCACGATGGGTATGTCTGTCTTTGACTACAACCCAAAAACAGGGGCCATCCGCCCACGCGGGGGCAATGCGGAGATCATGCTAGGAGGCGGATCAAAAGCAGAAGCTAACGTGCAGAAGATGGTTATAGATCAGTACAACTTCGACACGAACGTACAGCCTCAAATGGAAGCTGAACGTGTTGCCGAGGATGCGCAGCAAAGGTTCGAAGAAACAGGATCTGGAGAGTTTTTAGATCTAGCAGCGAAGGCTGCGAGAGACGCTCGTGAGATTGCGGCCAAAGAACCCGTGGCTCCACCCTCTGCGGTGGATCAAGTTCTTAGTAGGACTAAACCATTTAAAGAAGTGCCCTATGCACTGGATGAGATTGAGGCTCAACAACTCCAAAAGGCGGAAGCCGCAGCAAAACCCGAGGTTGTGGAAACGGAAGTCGAACCCGAAGCCGCAGCGAAACCCGCGGTTGTGGAAGTCGAAACGGAGGACGCAGATGATGAACAAGCGATTCCTGATGTAACCCCAGAACAACGAAGAGAAGCGGCGGAGAATGCGGGTAGATCTGGGCCCTCGAACCTTGAACCTATTGTAGAGATTGCTAACGATCCAGATCTAACCCCAGAGGAAAAATCAGATAAAACGTCCAATCAAATCTTTACTGGGCTCACGGGCCAAGAAGTTAACTTGTCTCCCAAAGAATCGGTCAAGGCGTATGAGAAAATGTTTAGCGAAATGCTAGGCATGAAAGACAAAGACGCTGAGAAAGAAATGTGGCACAACATGGCAATGATTGGATTTGCTATAGCCGCGGGCGAAAGCCCCAATGCTCTGTCCAACATAGCCAACGGGCTGCTTGCGGGCACGAAGATGATGAAGCAGGATCGAGCATCCGAGCAAGCGCGTAAAGATAAAATTAACATGTTGGCATTGTCCGAGGCCAACGAGGATCGCAGACTAGAGGCGAGACTTCGAAACGCTCGAACGGTTGCAGGTATGCGGGCAACAGGGGACGCGGTCGGAATGCGAGATTTTAAATCTCCTATCGATGCAATTCAGGCCGCAGAAACTCAAGTAGCCAAAGAAATTGATGATGGTACATTAGAACTTAAACCGGGAGAGACGGTTCAAAGTGTAGCTATAAGCCGGGTAACTCCTATTTATGAGGCTATGGGCGTTGACATGAGCAACTTTTCGTCTTTGGCTGGGGGCGGCACTCGACAATTAACAATGCAAGAAACGGAAGCAGCGGCGAAAGCGGCAGGGAAATCAGAGTTTGTATTTGGAGGACAACGGTATCCCGTTCGTTAGTAGAGAGGAAAAACAATGGCCGAAGAATACATTCCTCCGGAACCGCTAGGACCAGTAAACGAATACATTCCTCCGGAACCTTTAGGACCTATAGACGAAGAGTCGGATCAAACGGTCATCGGGTCGATAGCCCGTGGCGCTGGTGCGGGTATCGTAAACATCGGTCAAGGTTTGACAGAACTTGGAGCGGCGGGTCTAGCGTCTGCTGATCTAATAGAAGACGGGGCCCAACAGAAAGTCACCGAAACCTTTGAGGGCGTGAAGGACAGTCTGGGCCTAGTGCCAGAACGCTCCGCAGGTAAAGTCGCAGAAGTTATTACGACATACGCAACCCCTGGGTTAGGGGTGTTTAGTCTTGTTTCCAAAGCGGACAAGGCCCGTAAAGCTTTGCAATCAGGGACCGCGATTCCCGCTGCTCGAACATGGTTCGGTAAGGCCGCGCAATCGTTTGGAAGAACTGCACCCAAAGCTTTGACCCAAACAAGAGCGGGTCGCGCTGCTCTGACCACGGCGGGGACAGGCATAGCAGATGTGTTGGTGTCTCCTAGCACCATGACCACCTTGGCAGATAGCTGGGACGCTATGCCAGATCTTATGAGAACAGAAGATGAGTTCGGTCTAACGGGAAAGGAGCTCGCAGCGGTACGGCTGAGAAACAAGTTCCGGCTTGGTATAGAAGGCGCGGGCTTTAACCTTGCAGGGGAAGTTGTGCTGCCTGTAGCGGGGGCCGTGATTCAAGGCATTGGCCGCACAGAATTATCTGGCGTTCCGACTTTGGCTCGTGGCCTGTCGGCTGGAATGAATTACTTAGGGGATAAAGCAAAAGGTTTGTTTCCTAAATCTGCGGACTTTTTAAAGAAGAACTTTACCGCGGATGGGCTGGCACCCAACGAAATAACCACCGCTGTTCGTACCGCGGAAGGCATGACCGAGGCTCAAGAAGCAGCGGCATCTAAACTTTTACGCGAGTATGAGTCTGCAATCAGCAAAGCTATTCGCCTGCAACGTCTTACAGGTCGGGGCAAGTCCGCCACGCAACGAGCGTACAACGACACGATGGACTTTCTCACAGGCAACATGAGTAAGGATGACTTTACTAAGGTTTATGGTGCCAAGGCCCGGACTGCTGTGGATAACATGCGCAGTAAGATCGATGATCTAAGCGTAGAGTTTGAAACCTCTGTTCGCTCTGCTCCAAACCTTGATCCTGCCCGACAGGATGAACTCTTACAGCAGTTCCAGAACAATCAGGGGACATACATCCGACGGCTGTACGAGCTACACTTGGACCCAAAGAAGTTTCAAGACGTAAACCCAGCGTCCATGCCTCAGTACAAAGAGGCCAAGCAACAAATTATAAATGTCATCCAAACTCGGACCCCGACCATTGATACTCAGACCGCGGACCAACAAGCCACGCAGTTTATCAACGACATATTTAACAAGTCTTCAGTCAACTCCTTTGGTTTGACGCCGGAGGCGGCAGCTAGACAGGCTGGTTCTGGGGTGGCGAAAGGCGCGAAGGAAGTGGTAGGGCGTACCTCGCTGTTTAAGTTGGCAGACGGAATGTTAAAAGATCGGTCGGCGTTCTTGGAACAAGCTCCTGTGCTGCGGGAAATGATGGGCGAGGTTCGTAATCCAAAGGAGGCGTTCCTACGCACAGTGGACAACATGTCTACTACGATGGCCTCGCAAAGATTGTTTGACTCGATCAGCAACACCGCACAGTCGGCCTCGACCCCAGGGCAGGTTCAGTTCTTTGACGAGGCCGTTCAAAAGATGAACGCAGGCGGTCGGCCCTTTGCCATCAACGGAAACAACCTGACTGATGATCAGGTCAAAGTTCTTACGGAAGAGTTGAACTATACCAAGATGGGTGAGTTTGATTCGGAGAACGTGTTTGGTGGCAAGTATGGATCTTTGTCTGGCAACTACGTTCCGACCGAGATTGCTAATAGTTTGACTACACCAAGTCGATCACAGTCTTTTGTGCAGGATGCCCTTGCTGTATCCTTGCAACTCAAGGGTCTGTCCCAGATGACGAAGACGGTTCTTAATCCGTTGTCACAGGTTCGTAACTTCTTGTCGAACACCTTTGTTGTGGGGGCAAACGGATTGCTTGGCCGCAACATGGGCATCTTTGAGAGCGGGCAAGTGCTGGTAGCTAACGCGGTGGACAGCCCAGAACAGTTCCGGTTGCTCAAGGCTATGCAAGACGAAGGCGCCATCGGTCAGAACATCCAACTCAACGAACTTAAAAAGTTGATGCAGGAGCAGACTGAAGAAGGTGTATCCTCTCTTCTTACTAAAGGCGGCAGTTTAGTTCGCAAGACCCCTGTCATTGGCACTGGGGTAAAGTTTATGGAAAAAACTTACCAGTTAGGTGACGACTATTGGAAGGTGGTGGGTGCTCTTGGCGAGAAAGCTCGCTATGGCGCGGCAATGCGCAAGGCTGGTATTGACATAGAGAATGTTGACCCATTGATTCAAGATGCGTTCCAGCAAGCTGGGTTAGCGCAGCGGAGTACGTCTATCGCAGGCACAGACTTTGGCAACATGCTGGCAACAGACTTGGTCAAGCAGACCATGCCTACATATTCTATGGTTCCTGAAGTCATTAAATCCCTACGTCGAATCCCTGTTATGGGTAACTTTATGGCGTTCCCTGCGGAGATCATTCGTACTTCTGGCAACATTGTAAACCGAGCGGTCAAGGAACTAGGGTTTAAGGCTACCCCTGAAATGATTCAAGCCATGGGTGAACAGCAAGCTAGAGCGTTCGCTCGTCAGGTGCGTGGCATTGGGGCCGAGCGTCTTACGGGTTATATCTCTATGGCTACGGTTGCACCTGTTGCAATGCGGGATGCAGCGCATAACATCTTGGGCATTACAGAAGCAGAAGAGGATCTTCTGGAAAAGAACAAGCCGTTCTGGTCTGTTGGTAACACGATGATGTTCTTGGAGAAACCAGACGAGGACCTGAACGCAGAGGTTGTCGATCTGTCATACATGCTTCCTTATGAGTTTATGCTGGCTCCTGCACGAGCCGCTGCGGAAGTCTACCAACAGAAGGGTGAGATCGGGGCCAACGAGGCAGAGCAAATTGGTTTCGCTGCGATTGAAGCGTTCAAGAAGTTTTCGGAGCCGTTTGCATCAGAGGCTTTGGCAACGGAACGTCTTGTTGATGTTACTCTCCGAGACGGTAAGACCCAGACTGGCGCCGAGATCTATGAGCCCGGTGAACTTTGGGGGGACAAACTATCTAAGTCCTTGGTCCATGTAGCAGGGGCCTTTGTCCCTGGGATCGTGGAGCAGGCTTACACCGTCAAAGGTGGTGAGATTGTTTCTGGCAGATTAAACCGCGCAATCACAGGTGAGCCCGGAAAGACTGGTGATCCATTTACGGTGGCGGAAGAAGCGGGCACCATGCTTACGGGTCTTCGTCCCTTGAAGATTAACATTGGTCGAAGCTTGGGATACGATGCTGGTGCATACTCCGCGGACAGGTCCAGTGCGGTTCAGATCTTTACGAAGGTTGCGGACGACAACGACGCTACAGTAGAAAGCATTCTGGATGCGTATGTTCAAGCAAACACGGCAAAACGTCGGCATCAAGCTGTCTTAAAAAGTAAAATAGATGCTGCAATGGACGCAGGTATGAGCCGAGCACAGATTAAACAAGCATTCAAGAACACGGGTGTTTCAAACTCAGAGCTTAATAAAATTCTACAGAACAAGTTTGAGCCAATAAAAGTCAGTCGGTCATTGATTAGGGAGGTCGCCCGAGAGGTGAACGTCAAAAAAGAAAACAGGATTCTTCAACGCGTTCCTAAAAAAGAGATAAATGAAGTTCGTAGATCTCTAATGAACACTGAGATAGTCGGGACTCAACAACCTACTTATGTTCCTCCGGAGCCCTTGGGTCCCGTGGTTTCTCAACCCGTGGTCCCACAACCTCAACCTAGTGAAACCTTTGTAGGGCAAGCGACGGATACGATTAGCGGATTAGCGGATCGAGCAACGACTGGCGCAACAAGCTTATTGCAGCGAGCTCAGTCTCTGGCTCCGTCAGTCTTGGGCAGTGATCCGGCGGCGCAAGCTGCTAACGAAGAAATCCTACGCCGCCAACAACGTCAGTAAGCTTCGACGGTTACCTTAACACCGTTGCCGCCAAACAACCGTACCAGTTCATCGGCTGAAGACTCTACTTCTTTGAGAATCTCTTCGTCGTCGGTCAAGGCGGCTAGGTTCAGCGCCTCTCCTACGAAGTCCATCAACGCGTGAACCTGTAACGGGTGCATTTGTTTCAGTCCTAGTGTCGGCATGTCATCTTCAATCATTCGATTTCTCCCCAATCATCTTTAATATCTACGTCAATTTTAGAAGGGACCTTGAGCGGTATACCTGTTTCCATGATGTCTTTTATCTTAGCAGCCTGTTCTTGGCTCTCTATGTTAAAGCATAACTCATCATGAACCGTGAGCATAGGAGTAAGTCCCTCGTTGTAACAATCAAGCATCGCCTGTTTTGTTTGGTCGGCTGCTGATCCCTGGATCAAACGGTTGAGCGCCTTGTAAGTAAACGCTCGTTTGATGTCCGATCCGTACTCCTTCTGTGCATCGTCGTGAGACATGGCTTTGCCCACTCCGAACTTCTTAGGCTCCCACAAGGGAAACCTGCACTTACGGCCTAGCAGAGTGCGTATATGACCGTTCTGGTCAGCCCTCTTGGTTGCCATGTCCGCAAGCTGCTTAACAAACGGAACCTTACTGCGGTGCCGCTTGATTAAATCCTTGGCGTCGTCCGAAGCAATGCCTAGCTGATCGGCCAGTTTGGCTACGCCCATGCCGTACATAATCCCCAGGTTCACAGTCTTGGCTTGCTTACGCGTGATCCCAGCAAGGTCCGCCACCATCTGGTGCAAATCAACATCGCCACTGTTGAACTCATCCACCACATCATCCACCACATGACTGCGTAACTCAGATGGAACGCTCGCTGCGAAGTGAACCAAGAGCCTCGGTTCTTGGCTTGAGTAGTCGAACGATCCCCATTTCATCCCCTCTTCTGGAATAAACAATCCGCGGATCATCTTCTTGATGTCCGGATCACGAGCAGGAATCTGCTGTAGATTAGGGTTGGATGACGAAAACCTACCCGTAACCGTGCCGCCCTCATCCCTACGGGTAGAGTGGAGCTCCGTATGAATACGTCCATTATGCTCGTGGCGCAGAATGCTATCAATAAACGTAGCGTCTGCCTTGTCAAACTCACGCAGCTTAACCAGTGATTGGCATATCTCAGCCGGGTGATCGTTCAGAAATGACTTGGTAAAGGACGGCGCACCTTTCTCCGTGGTAAGGTATTCCATACCTAGCTTGTCAAACATCTTCTGGATCGAAGCGGATGCCCAGATGTCCACTTCCATCCCCGCTTCTTTCTCAATCTTAGTTCTCAAGAGTTTCGACTGCTTACGAATCAGCTTCTTGTTTTGCTCTGCCTTGTCCAGATCAACGCGCACACCGTTGGTACGCATGTCCAACATGCAGGGTATCAACCCGTTCTCAATGTCCCAGATGTGCCAGAGTTCTTCTTCCTCTAACCGTGCCTTTAATGCGTCCCACAGTTTGAGCGTAGCAACCGCGTCCTGCTCGGCGTAGGCCCCCACATATTTGGGCGGAAGCTTGTACATCCCTGACTTAGGATCAACGCCCCACTCCTTGGCCGCTGCTTGCAGAAGCCGTTCGTTCTTACGCATGGACACAAAGTCCCGAGCCATGGAATCAAGACCAAAGGACCAACGGTTTTCATCCACCAGTGCCCCTGAGATCATCGTGTCGATAATCCTACCCTTGATTTCTATGCCCTCGGCTCTCAGCCAACCCGCATCGTAGATTGCGTTGTGCATAATCACGTTCATGTCAGGCACAGACATCTGTTTCTTGAGCCACCGCAGGGTAAACTTGGGGTCTAGGTTGTGAGCGTTCTCGTGCCGGATAGGAAAATATCCTTGGTATTCTCCCGCTGCCACCGCAATACCTATGATGTGGCCGTCCTTACGGGCCCACCCTGGGCCAAGAGTCTTGATGTTGGGATCATAGGTTTCCAAATCCACGGCCACATTCTTGTACCCTGTTAGGTCAGGATAGTCCGGAGGAATGTTCCAGTCAGCATCTATCAGATTCAACTCGTTCTTAATCTGGTGGTGCAACGCACTGCCAAAGAGATTATCTTGCATTCTTTTCACGCATCCTTTGGATGATTTCTTTGTGCCGAGGTAATAAAAGAGACGGTACGTCTTTCTTATCCCGGTCTATGTGCTCCGAGCCCAAGGCACTATACCCGGCCTTGTCCACCCAAGAATCCTCGTGGTCGATGTTCTCAACCAAACGCGCACTCTTTACCCAGTCCATCATCAACGCGACATGCGCAGCGGTTACATGGCCGTGACTCTTTAACGCTCCGCTGATAATAATGTTCCACCCCTCCGCAATCCTGCCATGATTGTGGTACGCATCACCGTAATCCTTGGCCCTCTGACCGTTGATCAACTCTTTGGCTTTGTCTAAGACTTCATCTCGTTTCATAGCGTGTACCTGTATTTGTTGCTGCTCTGTAGAATGTACAACGTGTGCCTTGCTCTGGTCACCCCGACATAGAACGCTCGATGCTCATCGTCTGGGTGGTCACTGTTCACACACGCTGCGGTGGACGCCGTATATACGACGCAGTTATCATCTTCCCCGCCCTTCATAGCATGGAAGGTGGATAACTTAATGCGTGGCTCGGACAGTAGATCGTCACCCCTTCGCATCATAGCTACGATATACTCTCTCTCAGCTTTGCCAATCCTTAATACTTCCGACGCAGACTGTTCGGCTCCCACCAACAACCCATAATCTTTTTGCAGTTGCTCCATGGTGAGCTCCGCATCCGACGCTAAAGTATCTAGCATCTGAGTGGATCCTCGTTTGACAACAGCGTTCTGCCCCTGCTTTGGGACCGACGAATAGAAGTCCTTGATCCTTTGCAGAGACACCGTCTTGTCCGCGCAAAGATCCTGCCAAGTAAAGATGTTTGCAACCAAGGTAGGAGACACACTGGGCCGTCCCTTGATGGAGTATTTAAACCCCGCCTTCTTTATGTGGTCCGCCAAGTCCGTAACATAGCTGTTGGTCCGAGCCATGATTGTCCACGACCCCTCGTACAACGGGATGTCATCCAAGTGATAAACAAACTCGACCTTTCCCTCCTCGTCACGCGAATCAAACTCCTTCTCGTGCCGTCCGGATATACGTTCGGATATACTGTTTGCCAAACGATGCACGGCCTTGGGAATACGGTAGGATTTCTCCAGAACTTTTACATTGTTCGAGCTCTCGTTAAACAAATCAACATCAACGCCCGTCCACCTGTGAATAGCTTGGTCATCATCCCCTGCAATAAACACCTGATCGGCATTGTCCGCTATCTTCTCAGCCATCTGCCATTGCAGCGGAGTAAAGTCTTGGGCCTCATCAATAAACAAGAAGTCTAGGCTCGGCGCTTCCCCCAACGGAATGTACTTCTCGATCATGTCCACAAAGTCAAACTTGTTAGTCGCCGCCTTGTACTCTTCGATCTGCTTGGACAACTGCACAAGCTTCGGGAAAAACAAATCACGGTCCCCCGCATCGTTGAACTCACGTTCCAGATCAATCATACGCAGCCGAGCTCGGTGCTCCAGTTGCAGATACTTGGACCCTGATCCTCCAATCGTGGGCAAAGACAAGCCATCCTCTAGCGACATACGCATCTTACCTTCAAACGTCAGGCCGAGCTCCCGTCCTATGTTGTCGTAATCTTCCTTGGTCATGATGTCTTGAGGCTGCAACCCTAGTCCATGGAACCCGAACGAGTGGCTTGTCTTCATAAACGGAAAGTCTTTTGGCTCCAGGTTAAACTCAGCACAGGCCCGAGCAACCATCTCCTCGATGGCTTTACGCGTAAACGAAATCACGCCGATCCTTGACGGGTGCGTTCCTTTTTCCAACGCCGCTTTGATCTGCTGTATCAGGTAGTAGGTCTTGCCTGTCCCTGGAGGGCCAAGCACCAGTTCCGCTTTAGGTATCATACTCTTTGCCTCTTGGTCTTGAGTTTACCCAATCTTCAACCTCGGACAGAACCCAACGGCTAGAGGACCGCTTGTTTGTTTCGTCCCCCAGAACAATGGGCTTCGGAAAGTTGTCTGTAGTCTGCGCTAACTTGTAGACGTAGGATCGCGACACACCCAATAGGTCCGCAACTTCCCCCACTCGGAGCAAGCGATTAGAATGGGATGTCATTTGATATCTCCTTCACAGGCAATTCGGTTTCATCTTCTTCAAAAGCAGGGACGTACCAACATCGGATGTTTGTCCGCTTCCCTTTGGCTTTTACTATATTCTGCACTCCATTGTCGCCGCCCATGTCCCGTATCATCTGAATAATGTGCGCTCGGGTCTGACCAACAAACCTTCGATGGTGCAGATACTCCAACAGGCCTTCCAACTTAAACTTCGTCACACCACCATCGGTCCACGGTTTATTCATCTCGATTTCTTCTGGAGCCATGGCACGAATGTGACTGGTGCAGTAGGCAAACAAGTGCTCCTTGAATTGACCCGCAATCGTCTCCTCATACGGCACATCGATGTACGTTGCTTGGCTCATCAAACTGTTGACCATCTGCTGCCACTTCTGTGGCTTAGTAGTCGGCGGCATAAAGTTACACTGCTCCATGCAAGCTCGCTGCCAGAGCGTTTGATTCTGCAACTGCTCTGAGCTCAACTGAATCCGCAACCCGTTTACATCCATGAAATACAACCGAGGCTCAGACAACATGATCGTCAGCCCGCCAACCTGCGGTGCATCAGGCGCATCATCGCTGATCCCGTGCTTTGCCAAGACGCACAGAGATGGATCGCAGTATGACTTGAACGGCTCGTCCTTACAGGTGTACCCCCAGTCTTTCTTCTCGTGCTGTTTGATTACGGTCAGCACTTCTGAGGATGGAAGGGGTGGAGAGAATAACGTTCGGTTGTATTCCTCCAGGGAGGCTTGCCAACTATCCGGAAACTTCTTCTTGCAGTACACACCTATGAAAAACAAAAGCTTGTTCCTCGGCTCGCTCTGTGGCCCGTCCGAAAAGATGTTGCGTATGCAGGGAGGCCCATCGTCGAAGTGCTTGCGAACCTTGGTCGTGCTGCGCAAAGCTTCCAAGTCAGCCAACTCAACCCGGTTCTTCTCCACCGCATCCAAGAACTCATCCAGTTCCATGGCCTCGCCATTGGGATTGTAGCAATACCGCTGCGGAGTTTCCGCATTGAAGTACGGCATGTTTATAAAGTTGCCAACATCACCGCGCTCGGCAATGATCGTGTCCTGCTTTGGAAAAATCTCAACGCCACTGTGCCCAAGCATGATCGACATCTCGGTCAGGTATTCTCGGACCACGGCTGCTTGCTCCCACTCCTTGAGAAACAAATAGAGATGGGCGCCTCCGGACTTAGATCTGCAATGCAGCAACGGAAGCTTGAGCTTCTGGATCTTGTCCTGCATTTCTTTCTGGTTCAGATCATAGACATCCACATCTATAGCACCGAACCGACATTGGTTGTCTTCGTTGATCGGAATGGCCCCGACCCCCTGCTCGCCCTTGATGTGCGCTTTGACTAGCGCATCTGTCAGCGGCTCTCGTATGATCTTACTCTTTGAGTCTGCCTTACCGTTCCGACCTATCCGACCTACGGATGTCGTGCCGTGAGCATTCTTGGCTCCGGCAAACGCGGCAAGCAGTTTTTTAGATTGTGACATTTACTGCTCCCAAGTGAAAAGGGAGGCGGATACCCGTCCGCCTCCCCAAGGCTGCTAGAAGGGGATTTCATCATCCTTCAACGGAGGAGTGGGAGTGGAAGCCCCTTCCTCCGGTGCAGCTTTCACTTCGCCCGCAGCGACACTGTCGCGGAAGGCTTTGGCCTCAAGCATTAGATCACGGCTATCAACCAACCCGACCTTCTCGATCTGATAGTTGAACCATGTACCTTGGTCATTGCTCTCTTCAACAGTGCTGAACTTCCAGATCGTAGCAAACAGGGGTGGCAGAACCATCTGCCCTGTCTTTGGATGCTTAACCTTTTGCATCGCAATCTGGGTCTTCCAACGACGGCTGACCTTTAACTGGCTAGACTTCATGTCGATCACAACAGGTTGCGTGATCCCGTCCTCACCAATCAGTAAGCAGAAGTGCTGATCAGATTTGACCAACTCATTGCCGTTGGGCAGGATCTCCTTGGATCCCGAGCGCGAAGTCTGTTGCAACACAGGATCGGTTGCAGCAATCTCTCCTTGGAAACCACCACCTTGATCCCGAGGAACGAACTCCAGGTACTTAACAGTCTGGTAGCAGGGGATCACAGTGACCCCGTCCTCTCCTGTGAACAGTTCCATGGTGACGTTGTTAAACAAATCACCTTGCTCCGAACCCTTGATGTGACTGGCCTCGCGCTTGTTTAGCTGCGGGGACATCGCTTGCAGGATACGAACAAACGGGATCTGCATTTCAGAACTGTCAAAGGCGGCGCCCTCTCCAGCAAACTCTAGGATGTCATCCATGACATCTGTGCTTAACTCTGCACTTTTTTTCTTAGCTACGGCACCCATATTACTTCCTCCGGATTTGTGCTGTATTGGAAATGAAAGCCCCGAACAAATCGAGATCAATCGGCTTACCTTCTATCACGCGCTCCTTAACGAAGGCTTTGAGTGTAGAAGGGTGAACGTGGGTCTTGGTCTTCGGATCGAAGCCACGCTCTTGCAGCAGTCCGACAACGTCGCCCGCTACATTATCCTCGCCCTTACCAAAGGACACGGTGATGTCATTCTTGATGATGTCATCCAAGCCATTGGACCGAAGCCAATCAAACGCGGCCTCTTTGTTTGCCGCAGGTATCGACGCAGCAACAATCATCTTGCGCTCCACAACAGAGCCGTCCACATCCAAACGCTCGACGCCCATCTCATCCATTAAGGCGGGGATGTTCTCGACCGAAAGCTTGTGCTTCTCTTGCTTCATAGCTTTAATGTGGTCCTCCGCATCGCTGATCTCTTTCTCAACAGCGCGAAGTTTACGAACCAGTTGACTTAACTTCTTTCCGGTTCCAGTATCGACAGACGCGAGCGCCTCCGATTCGTCGTATAAGTCTTCAAATATATCGCTCATAAAGTTTTTCCTCTTCAGGGTTGATTTATCCGGTAGCACCATGCTATCCGTTAGTGGACAATAGTGGAGGTATATAATGGTTGTCAACTACAAATATAAATTACCACCGTTTAATCACCAGGCCGAAGCCTTGGATGACGGGTGGGATCGAATCGAGTTTGGTTTGTTCATGGAGATGGGGACGGGTAAATCCAAAGTTCTAATCGACAACATGGGCATGCTGTATCAATCAGGGCTGATCAACTTTGCCTTGGTCATCGCACCCAAAGGCGTGTATCGCAACTGGGTAGCCAAAGAAATCCCAGAACATATGTCCGATGATATACCCCATCGCGTCATACGTTGGGTGTCTAGTCCAAACAAAAAACAAACCGAAGAGATGCGCTCAGTCAAAGATAAGTTCAACGGCCTGACCATCTTTGTCATGAACGTCGAATCATTCTCATCTCTTAAAGGTAAAAATGCAGGGGAATGGATGGCTCGTGCGCTGGGCTCAAACGGTATGATCGCAATCGACGAATCAACCACCATCAAAAACCATAAGGCCAAGCGCACCAAAGCTCTAATGAAAATCGCTGCGGGGTTCAAGTATAGAAGACTCTTGACAGGCTCACCCATAACAAAAAGCCCAATGGATATCTATTCGCAGTGCGAGTTCCTCCGCCCTGGGCTCTTGGGATATGATTCGTACTACGCGTTCCAAGGACGCTACGCCGTAGTGCAACGCAAGACCATGGGTCAAGCAGCCTTTCAGCAAATCATTGGGTTCAAGAATCTCGACGAGCTCACCAACAAGATCGATATGTTCTCCTTCCGCGTATTAAAGAAGGACTGCCTCGATCTTCCCGACAAAATCTACACCGCCAGGTATGTCGGCATGACCTCCGAACAGTTCAAGATGTACGAGGATGTGCGCCGCCATGCCATGGTGCTGCTCGATGACGGTGAGTTGGTCACCGCACCAGCAGTAATCACGCAGATGCTGCGGCTCCAACAGATCATGTCCGGCCATCTGAAGACCGACGACGGTGAGATGCTGTACTTCCCATCCAAACGCATGGACGCACTGACCGAGATCATGGACGAGCACGACGGCAAAGCTATCATCTGGTCCCGCTTCCGGTACGACATCCAACAGATCACACAAATGCTGAACAATAAGTTTGGAGAAGGATCCGCTGCGGCATACTTCGGGGACACAACCGACGACGACCGAAACGACATCGTCAAGAACTTCCAGAATCCAAACCACCCACTTCGATTCTTCGTAGGCAACCCCGCCACCGCAGGATACGGTCTGACTTTGACCGAGGCAAACCTCGTGGTATACTATGCCAACGACTTCAATCTGGAAACTCGGATCCAATCAGAGGATCGAGCACACCGGATCGGACAAAAGAACAACGTGACATACATCGATCTGATCTGCGAAGGCAGCATCGATGAACGCATAGTTAAGGCCCTTCGAACCAAGATCGATATCGGCGCCAAAGTATTAGGAGAGGAAGCAAGGGAATGGCTAAGTCTAAAACCCACGATGAAATAATCGAAACCATGGTGGACTATAAGAAAGGACTTCGGACCCTCGATACGGGGGCCAAGGTCCTTGCCGAACAAACAGGCCTAGAGGATGACGTAGCAAAAGCCCTGCTCAAAGGAATGAATAAATCCTACACCAACGTCACACAGATCCGAGGGTACTCCAAAGAAAAGGCCTACCAAATCGCAGGCAAAAAAGGCAAATCTAATGAGGCAAAAAAATAACCCCAACCGTTGCAGTGCGAATCCTAGCCGGGTCGGGGTTAGTTGATGAGGGCAAATAAGGCCACAGGCGTGAACCTATTCGAGCAGTAAGTAAAGTATATCAAGCCGTCTCTAATTCAGCAATAGCTTTTCTAATCAATACAGATAGTTGTCGTGCCATGGACCTCTGCTCTGCGTCCGCCAACTTGCGAAGCAGGTCATGATCCTCTTTGATCAAGCCAACATTCTGAAATTGCTGCTTGTCTTTCTCTTTCATCTTCTTACGAGCCATAGCTTGTCCTCCATTTGTTGGTTACTTCTAAACCACTGGAGGACAAGTTGCAAGTTAATCGTTCTTGTGGGAAATCTTTATGCAGCGCCAAGGAATCTCGTCCCGCTTGTCCACATAATTAGGAATGCAGTGCGCCGTAACCTCGTCTCCAGGTTCAATCTCCATCTTCTCAACAATCCTGGTGCCAAAGAACACCCCGTCACCCTCTTCATTCACCCCGAACGCACTGTCCGAATGAGTTAGATCCTCTATCAAAACAGTCATCTCTTCCGACTGGAACTTTTTCTTCGTCTCAAAAGTCTGGCTCATAGAGTTCTCCTTTCTCTTCTTGGCTCTTTAAATAATTGAGTTCTTCTACCAACTGCTCGATCCTCGGATCCGCGGTGTCTTCCCACAGTATATCATCGATCTCTTGGTTCAGTTCTTTAATCCGCGTTGGAATGTACGTCAGAAGGTTTTTCATCCTTGCTCCTTGGTAAACCGTATCTTGATTTAATCTGACGCAAAGACTTAACGGTCAAGCCCATGATGTCAGCCGCATCGGTTAAAGAAAGCTCACGTTGCAGCAACTTGTTTAACATCACCGCATCCTTGGACAACGTCAACTTTGGACGCCCGCCCTTGTTCACAGAGGGATGCTTCTTGAATCCATTGCGAGCACTGTTGGACATGCCACCATTCCAACGCGGGTTCGCCGCCTCGTCCTTGATGTTCTGCTCCAACCATTTTGCTCGGTACAAATCCTCGTACTTAATGCGCTCAAACTCTGTCATATCTGCTTGCCCGATTCACGAAGATTCTTAACATATGTATCAAGCTCCTCACGCGCAGCGAATAACTCACGCTGTACATTGGGCCTCGCATCCCTGCGATACCGCTCCTCCTGTAACGCATCAACCTGACGCTTGAGCCAGTTCAACTGAGCCGCTTGGAATCTAGTTAAATCACTGTCACCCATTGCCTAATCCCTCCGGTCGAAGCCTCGGTCGTACCACCCTCGATGGCTTGTCTGTCACCTCACAAAACATCATGATGTTGTTGCCGTACAAACTATAAAGCTCATTGTACAACGGCATCGCAATGTCCTGATCCATGACCGACTGACATTGAGCCTCGTTCTCAAACCAAACCACCGTCTCCATCTCAAGGTCCTGCATCTCATAATGCAGGACCAACGCTGTAAAATATTCAATCACGCAACTTCCTCCTCAACACCCCGCAACGTCTGAGCAATATCCTCCAAAGGACCCATGTCCAAACCGATGTTCTCAGCACACCCACGATATCTTGATAACCAAGATGCCATAGCCGTCGCCGCCTGTCTGCGTAATTCTTGTTGAGCATCACTGCTCTCAGGATCAAACCGCTCATACCCACCACCACTCTTGCGTAAACTCACAGGACTGATGAACGTAGGGTACTCACGAACCGATAAACTAACCACCTGATCATTGGTCGTCGTGTCTTGAACCACGATCCTTAGACCACTCGCCATCTGACGAGCCAACTGGATCCGATGTTGACGCGCAGCTTCCGCATCATTCAGACTATAGAACCAATCATATGCCTCATGCTCAGGCTGTCCACCCAACCAATCCACAAACTCATGCGGAACAAACATGTTGTTCCCAGATGCCGCTAGATATTCGTCAATAATTCTTTGACGTTCTTTCTTTGGAAAACCAGCCATTTCTTTTCTCCTTATATAGCTGTTTAATTGACCGCCGCGCCTTGCCCCGACGTAACTTACCGTTCGCCGCCTCCCCGCGCCATGACCGCCGTACCGTGACCGCGACCCGACTGACCGCAACGTAACTCGTCATACCGCGCCTCGACCGCCTTAACAAACAATACCAAAACCAATAAAACCGAAACACATCTCGCCCCGACCGCCATGACACGACCTGACAGAACCCGACATACCTCAACTTATCATTCCATGACCGCCGTACCGTGACCATAACTTAACCGAACACATCACACCTCACCTAGAGTGACCCCGACCGCCTTGCTGCACCGTAACTCTCCACGACCAACCATGTCTTACCGGACCCCGACCGCCTAACCAAAACGGGCCATGCCTGTGCCGCGCCCCAACTCAACGAACCCGTCCAAACCGGACCGTGCCCCGACCGTCTTAACCCGACTTGCCATAACCGACCTTGTCACACCTCGACCGCCTGACCCAACCGGACCGTACCCCGCCCTAACCGAACGTGCTCGACCGCACCTCACCCAGACCGTGTAACCTTGACCAAATGGATGGGGGCTCGCGGCCCCCATCCTTCTTACGCAACTAAAGTAATATCACGACGGGATCTCTCCTCCGCCATGAACTGCATCAACTCCTCAGTCTGCTCATCCGCAAACACAGGGTTGTCCATCGCATCCTGCTGAACCGCTCGATCCTCCAACATCAACTCATCCCACTCACTCTGAAATGAACCCATGCTGTCCTCAGTCAGAACTTGGAACGTGCCAAACGATCCTCGGCCCTTCTCCTGCCGGAAGTCTCCAATCCCAACAATCGATCCCGCATTCGTCAATAACGACACAATCGAATACGCAGACAGGGTTGGTTGTACATACGCAATGTCAACCTCCGCACACCAACGAGGCAAGTAAGCCCGCGTCCGCATGTCCGGCGTCTTGTTCATGTCCGCAGAGCGAACCATGTCAATCTTTAACTGAGGCTTGCCCCATATCTGAACATGCGTCTGAGGTAAAAAAATCAACCGCTGCACACTCGTCTTCGTAATACCATCAGTCTCCAACGCAGCCGTAGCCATCGCGCCCTTGACCCCTGGAGCAGGGAAACATAACAACGTATCCCCAAAAGACTTCTTGTAAACCGAATCACGAAACTCCTGCTCAGGATTGTGCTTGATCTCTTTCTTCTGCGCCGCAGTCTTGCGACCCCCACCAATCAACAAATCACGCATAGCCTTGCTGCTCATGCTGTTGAAATACAACGGGGTAGTGCCCATCATCCGAAGTTTAACGCGACCCTGCTTCAATGGTTGAATTTCCAATGCAGACTCTTGTGGTGCTTTCTTCGTTGCCATGTGTTTTCTCCTTACTTGGCTTCTAGTTGATAGTAACTTGTTTGTGACATGCGCTCTGCGCGTTAGTCAAGAACTTTTTTCACAATCCAAACGCCCTCGCGCCCAGACTTCTTTCCAGTGTCCACAATTAAACCAGCCTTGTGTAACTGAGTCATCGTCGCCCGAACAATCGTAAGCTTCAATCCCGTGCGGTCCGACAACTGCTTCGCAGTCCCCGCTCCTCGGTCCAACTCACCCAAGATCTGCTCCTTGCGCGTCAACTTCTTATTGCTCCGACGCTTGCGCGTCAGACGTTGCCAAAATTCTCTAATCATTTCTTCTTCTCCTCTTCTGTTAAACTCCTAAACACTTTGCGAAATACCGCATCCAACATATCTTCCATGTCCTGCGCTGTCATCACGCCTCCTCCAATACATCTTCAGGATCCCACGAACGATCCTCACCATGATGATACTCACCCTCAAACATACCACCCTCGTCCTGATACTCCGCCTGAACCTCGATGCCCATCGCATGCAACCTATCCCACACCGGAATAGGCGCACCCCATGCCGTCCAACAGCGGAACGAGAACCACGCAACCTTCTTGTCATCTGAATACTCAAGACCATCCTCGTCGATCTCCGCATCACAAACATCCCACTTCGTACCCCAGTTCTTGGCTCTCCACTCGTACCAATCAGGCATGACCTGATCCGGCTGCGTCTGCTTGGCCCACACCTCAAATGGCATGGGTGCAATGGTGCTACAAAACTCAGGCTCATCCTTCGATAACGCAGCATGTAAGTGCTGGATCAAATGGGTCGGCCCGTGAAGGTACACACCTTGATAACAATGATTAGGCATCTGCTGTCTCCATATAACTTTCAATTAATCCTTGCGCGACTTGCGCCGTGATCGCGTTGCCATAGGCGCGCAATCGTCCCACGCGGGAGGTAGCCCCATTAACCAACGGGAATGAGCCGGATCTAACTGGCCTCCACTTTCCATCCCTGCATCCAAGCCAGTCAACATCTCCCCAGAAGCCGTTAGTCTTATCGGCCCCGCCATCTTCGACATCTGAGTCAAACTGCTCCCCGACATCTTGGCCGTGATCCCACTGCCGCCCCGCGTCCCGTCCGAGGCTGATGGTGTGGTCCACCCCGTGGTCAAAGACGCTATCGCCCCCAACCCGTTCTGAAAATCCTCCCGATACCGATTGCAATCCTTCGTCGCGTTGTTCGCTGTCGGCGTGGGCCACCCCACCAACTGAGCCGCCACATCCAACGTGTCCGTGCTGATCTTGCCGTTGCGTATCCGACCCCCTATGTAACCGCCCTTGTGATCCCGCGTCGTCGGCGTCGGCCACGAACCAAAGCCGTTGCCGGATGTGCGGGGCGCCGAAGCCCGCAGAGCACAAATCAAAAGCCCCGAAGGCGTAGTCCTCTCCTTCCATGTCAGCTTGTACAAGGTCGAGCCAACCAAGCCCGTCTTTGCTCGCAACCTGCTCTCCAAAGATCGTTGAAGGGCGGCACTCCGCGATGAGGTGGTGCCAGTGAGGCCAGAGGTGCCGCTCGTCAAGCACCCCCTTTCTTGTGCCGCTCTGGCTGAAAGGTTGGCAGGGACATGAGCCCGTCCACACAGGCCGCTCGTCATCCCATCCCGCGGAGCGGAGCGCGTGGCTCCAGATTCCAATCCCCGCGAAGAAGTGACACTGAGTAAATTCAAAAAGTTCTTCTGGTCTGACATCACTAATACTCCTCTCGTCAACCACACCATCAGCAATGTGGCCCGCCTTAATTAATTCCCGCAACCATGACGCCGCATAAGGATCGATCTCATTGTAATAAGCACTCATGAAAACCGCTCCTTCAATCGCTTGGCGGCTTCCAACCTACTGTGAAGCTCCTCATGCTCCCAAGGCTCCGCATCACTGTCCAACCAAACATCCTCCAGATGCTCAATCATATGATCAATCGCAACACGCAACACTGCAAACTCTAAATTTGGCAAAACCATTATGTCGCCTTCCAAATCTCTAACGCATCAGCAAACGGCATGTCGTTCAAGATCCGACGGCCATTGACCCACGAGCCGTCAGTCACAGTAGGATAATACTTGGAGCCATACACACCATCTTCACCCTCCTTCTGAAACAAAATGTTGCTCTTCAGCTTGCGCTTCAATTCACGACCCGTCAAAAAATCATTGACTTGATCACAACACCACGACTCCAACGTCTGAGGCAAAGTATCATGAACCATAACACCATACGCGTCCTCATAACTAAAAGGTGAAGGAGGCAACGATTCAAAATACTCTTCAATAGATTTCATTACCAAACGGTAATCACGACTGTCACCCTTGAACTTAGGATGATCATAGTCACGGTCACAACCACCATGACCATCATTACTCACAACAGCAACAGGCTTGCCATCCACATATAGATTGGCCTGATAACAATGAGTCTCCTCAGAAGCCCACGCAGTATGCTTGATAGATTTTAATTCAAGTTTCATAAGTCTTTCCTTCCTTGTTTACTTGTTGAATACATGCAAGCTATTGCACCTCGGTCCTCGGGTCAAGGACTTTTTGCAAGCAGCGGTTACGCGAGTTACACTATAGACACTTCCCCAGAGATTTTTTTTTTTTTTTTTTTTTTCATTCAAATATGGTGTCATCACCGTCATCACTGTCATCACCCCCTTATTTACAGTGCTTAAACAGCCCAGAAGTGATGACACCTGATGACATCTGATGACACTTCGCTGGGAAAAAATCGCTATATAGGAAAGTTGAAAGAGCCAATCACTTGGTATAGATTGTTGGATAACAACAACGGGGTGACCATGGGAAAGCTTGAACAGAAGATCGAAGAGGAACATGGTCGGACGCTGACCAACCGACAACGCACCTTCGCAAGGCACATTGTCGAGGGCATATACTCAAACGCCGAAGCAGCCCGCAAGGCAGGTTATTCTGCCGAGGTTGCCAACACCAGTGCGTCCAAGCTTCTTAATGGAAGAGACTACCCGCACGTTTTGGAGTATGTAACCGAGCTCCGAGAGGAGCGACAGCGGCGTTATGGTGTCTCCACTATCGGTCAGCTTCAACGGCTGTATCAACTGTCAGCGGGCGCCGAAGAGGCGGGCCAGTTTTCTGCGGCTATCAATGCCGAGAAGATCCGCTCCGCGTTGGGTGGCTTGACTGTCGATAGGCGGGAGCAGATCAACACCATAGACCAGATGTCACGGGATGAGATCACTGCCCGTTTGGCGGCGTTGCAAAAGCAATACCCGCAAGCTTTTGTGATAGAAGGAACAGCAAAGGATATCACACCAGATGAGCAAGGGGCCGGAGGCGAACTTTTGGAACTCATTGAGGACAAACCTTCCGAAGAACTGCTTCGCGACAAGGATTGAAAACAAGCACGGTGGCGGGGTGCCTGATGTCCATTTGGTATGGGACGGTTTACCCTTCTGGATGGAATTGAAGGTAGCGAACTCCAACGCAATAAAACTCTCGCCTCATCAAGTTGCTTGGAATATGGCATATTGGGCTCGTGGCGGGGCGAATTTCTTCTTGGTAAAGAGGGCCAAGGAGCGTGATATACTTTTATTTGGGGGGAATCAGGGGCCCGCGGTCCTTGAGCAGGGGTGCCTTGCGCCCTGCGTCCTGCGCGTCGACAGTCCTGCGTCCTTGTTCTGCGCCCTGCGCCCTGTTTTGGAAGGTATCCTGCGCCCTGCGCCTTGATGTTATCGGTCCGCGGTCCGCGGTGCAAGGCGCAGCGGCGCGTTGGACAAATAAAAAAGGGGCCGAAGCCCCTTTTGTTAGTGTTCCACAATCGCGATTGATTTTGCTAGGCTGGATCCCTTGCACAATTTGCATGCTGTGCACTGGACGCGGCGTCCAGCTTCTTTTGACGCGGGGCAAAGGGCCTCGTTCGCCTTGTCTAGGTCGCCTAGATCCGCGATTACTCGGAATGTCCGGTGTCCTTGTTTCCAATGCGCGACCGCTTGCGCGTGGTCGTCGGCGGATTGCATCGCGATGTCGGGGCGGAATCCGGATTGGTGGCTATAAGCGGTCCAAGTGTCCGCTTCACTTAGAAGCTCGTCCCAAACGTGGGACGGGACCGCCGCGGGATCGCCGTATGTCCCGACGCGAACGAAACGACCGCGGCCCATGACCCGAGCGGGCCCGTCTTTATATACGCCACGCTGGAATGCTTTCCAAACAATCAAGACGCCTTGCCCTAAGTTAACATAACAGCGGCGCCCTTTTGCTTGCTTGCGTTGCGGGTCCGTTGTTACTTCGCCGCGCATGGTGCAATCGCCGCAAATTGAAAAGTCTGCGCCAGTCTTTGAAGCTTCGAGCGGGTTTGTGTCGCGGCACAAGATGTAAGTTTGCACGACCGTCCCCGTTTTGGTGTTGCGGTTTGAATATGTCGCGATAACGACGATTGGCTTTCCATCCAATAGGCTTGGCCCGTTGTAGATGATTGCGCTTTTCATGGTGTTTGTTTCCTTCTCTGTTGAATGCTTAGAGTTTAGCAGATTGTAAGTGGTCCGCAAGTTTTATTTTTCCTGCGCCTTGCGTCCTGCGCGTCGATCCTGCGCCTTGCGCCCTGCGCCCTGCGCCTTGTCTTTTCTGTTTTACGTCGCAGCGCCAGGGCGCGACGCGAAAGGGCCCCGAAGGGCCCTGGCGTCATTCATATCCCCAGTCTTTAAAGAAGTCCTGCTTTTCGTAAGCTTTGAGATAGTCTTCTATCTGGGTTTTAGTCATCTTGTCTCGCTCGATCCGGGTTCCGTTGTACGTTCCCTCGGGCCAGTAATGCGGATCGACTAGCCTGCCATAGTAAGCATCGGCGCCGCCTCGATCTGCTGGATCTCCATGTGCCATAAAAAATGGGCGGGCTTATTGGCCCGCCCCTCCCTAATTAAGATTGCTCTAACATCCGCTCAAACCCGCGCCGCGCTTCCTCGGCTGCTTCGCGCTTGAGCTTTTGCAATTTTGTTACCAGTTCTTTGGCGCGGTAGTTTTTACCTTCCGCGGTGTCCAGATCGCTCAAGCTGCTGATCAGGTTTTCGATTTCGCCCAGATCGATTTCGACTTGAACCTTCAGGGTAGTTTCTGAAACGTAAGATTTTCTCATAACATCTTTCCTTGTTGAGATAGGCCTGATTGCCTATGACCCATCTTCGCATATAGCAAACAAGCTGTCAACAAGTTATTTGTCACTTGCCAAAGGTTGCCAAGTGGCAACGGTCCTGCGCCTTGACATATTTTTTGCGAGCGGAGCGAGCCTTGCGCCTTGCGCCCTGCGGCCCGAACGCCAAAGGCCCAGGCGCTGCGCACCTGGGCCCGAAGGAAAGAGGCTCATTAGCCCAAGAGCCAGGGGATTCTTATGTGTTATCGAATAGCGTTGATCCGAGTGCGAACTGATACTGGGGTGCGTCCTAGCGATTGGGCGATACATAGTTCGATGACGTTTTTCTTTCCTCGCCCATCGAACTCGCGCAGTAGTCGCAGCAGCAAGTTATCTTCTTTTCGTTCCCAGGGTAGTGATACCCGGGGCCAGCCTCGTGTGCCTCGATTGTCATGCCATTGATTAAGGCTCGCAGCGGTAACCAGATCATCCGCATATGATTGTGCTCGCTGGTAGTCTTCGTCATAAACGTAGCGCCATCCGCTTTCGATTGTGCTTGTGATTTTCATGGCGTTATATCCAGCCCATGATGATGGGCCCGAAGAGCACGGTTGCAATGATCAAGCCCATGACAAAGCCCAGCGTGATGTTCCATATAGTTTCCATTGTTCTTTCCTTCCTTATAGAAAAGCCCCTGGCGCGTAGACTCCAGATATCGGAGCAGCCAGGGGCGGGGTTTGATTAGAGCATAGCCTTTAATTCAGTCTTGACGCGACGGGCGGTGTCTCCGCGCCATGTTCCAGCGTTCGCCAGAAAGTAACGCACGACTGATTTGCCGCTATCATAGATGTAATTGTCTTCTATGCTGTTAAGGGAGTGCATCGCGTCCAGATAAGGCGCTGCGCCGAAGTAGACTTTCTTCCAGTCTGCGCTAATCTCTTTTGCAATCGTGTTGATTGATCTAGTCATTGTTCTTTCCTTTCCTAATTGAACAAGTAGAGTGTAGCCCAGATGGTACTGGGCTACAAGTCTGTTTATTCGTCGTTTGCTACTTTGCAGGCATAGTTCCAAGTCATCATCGCAGCTGTCATCAAGTGGATTCGATCCTCTTTGGGGTGCCGATTGATCCAATCCTCGATCACATCAAATGACTCTGGAGTGTTGAAAAACCCGTGGGGTTTGATTGTTTTAGTTTTATTGTCCATCTTTCTTTCCTTTGTTGAATGTGGGGGGCAACCGCCCCCCGTTGAATTATACCAGTGTGAACTTCTTAACAGATGTTTCCTTAGCGTATTTCTTCCACACTGTTGGGCGGTTCTCTTTCCACCATGCCAGCGATGGTGCGCTCATCCGAACCGTGTATGACCATGTAGCCCAGCTATTGGCTACTGCTGTGACGCGCAGCTCATCGCGTTCTTTGGTGGCCGTTTTGATCTGAGCTTCGAGCTCCGCGATCCGTCCGAGTGTTTCAATCTTGTCCATCTTTCTTTCCTTTATTGACCGTAGCGTCCTTGCTACATCTATAGATGTAGGGCATAGATATCAGATAGTCAACACCTAAAACGCAATTAATTACAATTTTTATCAATTAATTTCATCCATCCGGCGCCATCTTTGGGTGTTACTCCGCCCGCCCGCGCCCGCCCGCGACGCGGGCGCCGACCCCCGCACCCCCCTTTTAGGGGGGTGCTGCTGCTATATGCGACTTATATACATGGTTTTGTAAAATCATTCGGGGGTAATTTCATTGGACTTGTATCCAGTGCACAAGTACCGAGAAAAATCGCCCCTATATTTTCATTTGGGTTTGTTATAAACTGCATTCAACAACCGAGGAGCGAGGATCATGTCTTTTGCACAGATAAATCAGATGGGTGGTTTGATGGCTGCGCCGCAGCGTCCTGCGAATCCGTTTGCGGACAATGCTGATTACATGGCTTTACAGGAGTATCAGCGGAGTTTGGGTCCTACTGAGGATGAGTTAGCTCGTTTGAATGAGTTACAGACTGCGTTTACGTCGAGTGATGCGTATCAGAGTCATCAGCAGGAGCAGCAGCAACGTCAGCAGATGATGCAGATGATGCGTCAGCAGCAGCGTGGGATCATGGGTCAGGCACCTATGCAGATGCAGCGGCAGGTTCCGATGATGCGTCATCCGATGCAGCAGGGTGGTTATGGTGGTGGTTTTGGTCATCAGCAGATGGGGAACAACACGATGCAGATGTTGGTTGCTTTGTTATCGCAGGCTTTTGCTGGTGGTGGCGGGATGCAGCAGATGGGTGGTGGTTATGGTTCTCAGCAGGCTTATGGTCAGATGCCTCAGAGGCAGTTTGGAGTGATGCCGAGTGTTGGTCAGGCTACTTTTGAGGGTCCGACGGCTAACCGTGGTGGATATATTAATCAGTTGGGTGCGGCTCAACCTCAGAACAGGCAGCAGCAGGTTTATGCTCAACCTCAGCAGGCTAGTCCGTTTGGTGGTGCTGCTCGTGGGTATTACGCTTGACCGAGGAGCGAGGTAGATTTGTTGGTGGACGTATGTTAGAAGCGTTTAACAGTTGGAGTGTGGACCGGAGTTTTATCTGATGTTTAATTTCTTTGCGGCGGTTATTGGCGGAGCGATATTAAAAGAGGTTTTTGGTGGCGGCGGTAAAAAAGCGGCGGCTCCTGTAATACCGACTCCTGATGATTTTGCGACATGGAGTGCTGCGAACAAGCCGGACGCTGATTTTAATGACAAGTTTGGTAGTTATGTAAATTATTTAAACGAGGATCAGTTTGGATTAACGGCGGAGGAGCGTGGTTCGTATATACCGGAGCATGTTGTATCTGGTTATACGCAGAAGATTCACGCTACTGACGCGGATATGAAGAACGATGATCGTTCGTTTTATGACCAGCGTCTTCGTGAGGGTACGACGGATTTTGACAGTTGGTTGTCTAATGAGAGTGATGATGTAAAGAACGCGGGTTACGGATCTCAATATCAGCGGTACAAGAGCCAGACGAATGCGATATTGAATCAGCGGCCTGATTGGATGGGTGAGGATGATTCTTCATATACGACGTTTAGTTCGTATGATCCGGGGATTTACACTCCAGGTTCTGATCAGATTTACAGTTTCAACGATACGTTTGGTGGTCAGCAGACTATTGATTACACGGGTCGTTCTTATCGGACTCAGGACGATTACAACAACGAGTTGTACGGGGAGTTTCAGAATCGGATTTCGGGTCTTGGGTACGACAATTTGTTGCCTGGGGATGACGCTGATATAAACAGCTACTTGAATCAGTACATTGAGGCTCGGGATCGTAGCAACGCGGCGACGGCGATTTCGGATCTTGGTTATGGGTCCACTTATGACTCGAGTATGACTTCTGGTCAGTTGGTTGATTTGTTGGCCGAGGTTCGCGAGCGTGATCGTTATAAAAATCTGTTGGATGAGATGGGTTATGATTACGATACGTCGGATGATTCGACAAGTTTGGGTTACAACTACAATCAGGCTGTAGCGATTGAGGACACCAAGGAGAAGTTGAAGGCTGCGGAGGACGCGTATGGTGTTTTAGAGGGGACGTACAACTCCACTGTTGGTGAGATGGGCGATTTGCAGGGCGAGTTTGATACTTTGTTCGGGGATTACGGTTCGTTGACCACGGATTATGGTACGTTGCAGGGCACTTATGACACGTTGAGCGGTCAATATGGGACTCTTGAGGAGTTACAGGGCACGACCAAGGCGGATTTGGATGCGAAGGCTGGTGAGTATGACACGTTAAGTGGGTTGTATGACACGCTTACGTCTAATTACGGAACGATGACCACGGATTACAACACTGCGATTGGTAATTTGGGTACGTTGCAGGATAATTACGACCAGTTGGACAAGGATAAGACTGCGTTAAAAGGGACGTATGACGAGTTATTTGGTAATTACGGTACTTTGAGCACGGATTATGACACGTTGAGCGATGATTTTGCTACGTTGACGGGTACTCAGACGAAGACGTTGGCTGATTTGGACGCTGAACGTGGTGTTGCGGAGGGTTTACGTCGGGATGCTCGAGGTGTTCAGTCTCGTGCGTTCTTGGCAGATAACGCAGCGGACCGTGAGAAGCGGATTTCGTCTGGATTGGGCTCTATACAGGCGCCTACGCAGCCAGCTTATACGCAGGCGATGGATGCTTTGAGTTCCACGGCCCTTGATCCTGGGCAGTATAGCTTGAAGCCTATAGATTTCACGGGTGGATTTGATCCGAATGTTTTCCAGCCTACTCCGATGGGTGGTCAGATGGGGCCTGATGCGTATGGTACGACGGATTACACTGATATATTTGCGGGTCCTCAGATGGGGATGTCACAGGGTGGATTTGACTTAAATCAGTCATTTAACCCCTATTTTGATGCTTTAAACGCTGAATATGGGGTAGAAATACCCTCTGCCAGCTACGGACTTCCGGCCATAGGAGGGGTAAAATAATGAGTTTATACGACGATATAACCATGGGCCTTGGACTTAGGAAAAAGGACGACGCGTACCACGAGCGTACAGCTAGTACGATTGCGAATAATCAAGGGCAGGCCGCAGCGGATAGGTATACGGCGAACAATCCGCCTTCGGGTTCGGACTCAGGTTCTACGGGATTGCCTAAAACGGCTACTGTTCGTCCTCTAGCTCGGCCTGATATTGTTGAGCGGGATGACAAAGGGAAGATTACGGGTTTTAGTTATTCTGAGGGTAACAAGCCCACGTTTGAGCAGCTTTATCCAGCGGTATCTTCTGGTCGGACGGATGAATACTCTTCGGATTTTTTAACTTTACCAGCGGCAAAGCAGGAAGGTCTATCTGCGATTCTGACGAGTGCTCCTCAGAGGACGCTTGGGTATCTTGGCGGTGCGCGGTCGGATGATCCGATTGTGAATATTATTGACGGCAAGCCTGTGTATCGAGATTCTGAGGGTCGGACGTATTCGTATAACGCGTTGGGCATGTCGTACAATACGAAGGACGAGAACACGTTGGACGAGGATCCAATGCAGGTTCAGAAGCGCGAGTCGATTATGGCTGGTATGGGTAGTGGGGATGATGATTCTCCTGCCCCGATGGAAGCTGCTGGGCCCGCGGATCCATGTCCTGATGGGTATGTGTACGACGAAGATCAGATGATGTGTGTGATTGATCCTGATACTGGGTTACTTCCTGATTCGCCGTCTGCTCCGACGTATGAGTTACCTGATCCGATGAACGTGACGCCGGGTGGAAACCCTGGTTACACACAACCTATAGGCAATTTTATACCAACTCCGTTACAACCCATGGCTCCAAATCCAATTCAGCAGCAATTAACGCAGATGAATCAGATGATGCGCGGCCCACAGCAGCAACGGCAGCAGTCCGGTTTGGCTGGAGCTAATACGGGGATTATGCAGGTACGTCGATGAATCTACAGGCTTTACCGGAAGACGCGTTAAAAGAGATACTGGCGTTAACGGAAGCCAAAAAGACGCTGGATTTACGGGAGGAGGCTTCCGAACGGTTTATGCCGTTTGCGCATCATGTGTATGAAAACTTCATTGAGGGTCGGCATCACCGGATTATTGCGGAAAAACTTGAACGTGTTGCACGAGGGGAGCTCAAGCGATTAATTATTAACATGCCTCCTCGGCATTCGAAGTCGGAGTTCGCAAGCTACTTGATGCCTGCTTGGTTTCTAGGTAGAAACCCGAAATTAAAAATCATTCAGGCCACGCACAACACTGAGTTGGCGGTACGGTTTGGTAGAAAAGTAAGGGATTTGATTGATGATCCAGCGTATAAAGAGGTTTTTCCAGAGACTAACCTCAAGGAAGATAACAAGGGCGCGGGTAAGTGGGGCACTGACAAGGGTGCTGAATACTTTGCGGCGGGTGTTGGAGCGGCCATTACGGGCCGTGGTGCGGATTTACTCATCATTGATGACCCGCATTCGGAACAGGATGCGTTAAGCGAGAGCGCGTTCGACAACGCGTATGAGTGGTACACATCTGGTCCACGGCAGCGTTTGCAGCCGGGGGGTTCTATTATTCTGGTTATGACTCGCTGGGGTAAGAAGGATCTTACTGGTCGTTTATTGCAGGCTCAGACTGGCGATAAGATGGCGGATCAGTGGGAGGTCGTGGAGTTTCCTGCGATTATGCCCAGCGACAAGCCGTTATGGCCGGAGTTCTGGGACAAAGATACGTTGTTGTCGATCAAGGCGTCTTTGCCTGTTGGCAAATGGAACGCGCAGTGGCAGCAGCAGCCTACTGCATCTGAGAGTGCGATTATCAAGAGAGAGTGGTGGCAGGACTGGGACAAGGAAAAGATTCCTCGTTTGGATTATGTTTTGCAGGCTTATGACACGGCGTTTTCTAAGAAGGAAACAGCGGATTACAGTGCGATCACGACTTGGGGGGTATTCAAGCCCGAGGACGGTGGTCCTGATCATATCATACTTATGGACGCCCGCAGGGGTCGTTGGAACTTTCCTGAACTAAAGGAGATTGCCTATGAGGAGCACGAATATTGGGAGCCGGATATGGTGTTGGTCGAAGCGAAAGCGACGGGAACGCCACTTATTGACGAGTTGCGGCTTCGTGGTATTCCAGCCTTGGGCTTCTCACCGGGCAAAGGTAGTGATAAGGTAACGAGAATGCACATGGTTGCGCCTCTGTTTGAAGCAGAAATTGTGTGGGCCCCTATGCACGAAAAGTTTGCTGACGAGGTCGTTGAGGAAGTAGTTTCATTTCCTAATGGCGATCATGATGACTTTTGTGATAGTATGACCCTAGCACTGATGCGTTTTCGTCAAGGCGGATTTATTTCGCTGCATGGTGAGGACGAGGGCGGCTTAGAATGGAGGCCCCGTAAGAGGGAGTATTATTGATGTCTGATAAAGAAGAAGAAGCAAGAAAAGCCCTTAGAGAGGCAAGAGAAAAACGAAAGAAGAAAAGAAAAAAGGTTGGTAAGAAAATAACACAAGCAGCTAAAAAAGTTGGTAGTTACACGATTGCTCCATATCTTTTAAAAGGCGTGGGGTATGACAAAGCAGCCGATTTTATGGGGTATCCTTTCGATGATGAGGGAAATATGCGAGAGGGTTTTAAAGACGGCGGTCAAGTACAAGGGACCAAGTTTAGAGGAACGTTCTAATGGCTTTACCACCTAACATGGTCGCACCGGGGCTTGACCTCGATGACACAGCGGGACTTCCAGATGTAGAGATTCCGGTAGATGAGCCGATGCAGTTCCCTGGGGGTGCAGAGGTTATTGACGACGGTCAGGGCGGCGCGATTATTCAAGCGTTGTCTGAGGCGGGGCAGTTGCCCACTCAGGAGGAGTTGATTCCGTTTGACGCAAACCTTGCTGATTTCTTGGATGACGGGACTCTGGGCGAGTTGTCGAGTGACTTGAGGGCTTTGTACGAAGAGGATTTGGATTCCAGATCCGAGTGGGAAGAGACTTATGTCAAAGGACTTGACCTACTTGGTTTGAAGACTGAGGAGCGGACGACTCCGTTTGAGGGCGCAAGTGGCATAACGCATCCGATGGTTGCTGAGAGTGTTACGCAGTTTCAAGCGCAGGCGTATAAAGAGTTACTGCCTTCTGGTGGTCCGGTTCGCACAGGTGTGCTTGGAGCCAAGACGCCTGAGCGTGAGCAGCAGGCTACGCGTGTTAAGGACTTTATGAACTACCAGATTACTGAGGTGATGGAAGAGTATGATCCGGATATGGATCAGCTGCTGTATTATCTCCCGTTGAGTGGCTCTACCTTTAAGAAGGTTTACTTTGATCCGACCAGACAGCGGGCGGTGTCTAAGTTTATTCCGGCGCAGGATTTGGTTGTACCGTATTCGGCGTCTGATTTGATGACGGCGACTCGTGTGACGCATGTTTTACGCATGGACGAGAACGATGTTCGTAAGATGCAGGTTGCGGGAATGTACCGTGATGTGGACTTGCAGGGTTCTTCGGACATGGAGGAGGATTCCGTTCGTCAGAAGGTCAACGAGCTTGAGGGTTTGTCTAAGAACTACAGCGATGATGTTCTGACAATTCTGGAAATGCATGCTGATCTGGACATTGAGGGATTCGAGGATACGGATCCTATGACTGGTGAGCCTACTGGTATTAAGCTTCCGTATATTGTTACGATAGACGATACGTCTGGAGAGATCTTGGCGATCCGCCGCAACTATGCGATGGAAGACTTAGTTAAGCGCAAGCGCCAATACTTTGTTCACTACAAATTTACTCCGGGTCTGGGCTTTTACGGCTTTGGTTTGGTGCATATGATTGGTGGTTTAGGCCGCGCAGCTACGAGTTTGTTACGTCAGTTGATCGACGCTGGTACGTTAGCCAACCTTCCCGCTGGATTTAAGGCCCGTGGAGTGCGTGTACGCAATGACGATGAGCCGTTACAGCCCGGAGAGTTTAGGGACATTGACGCCCCAGGTGGGAGCATCAGAGACGCTATTGTGCCTCTGCCCTACAAGGAGCCGTCAGCGACGTTGGCACAAATGCTTGGTGGATTGGTTAGTGATGGACGTAGGTTTGTTGCGTTAGCTGATCAGCAGATGTCGGACATGAATCAGGAAACGCCTGTGGGAACTACGGTTGCCATGTTGGAGCGTGGAATGAAGGTTATGTCGGCCATTCACAAACGGCTGCACTACGCGCAGAAGGCAGAATTTAGACTGCTGGCGCGTATCTTCGCGGAAAACCTGCCTCCGGAGTACCCCTACGAGGTGGCGGGTGCACCTTCTCAGGTTAAGGCGCAAGACTTTGACGCTCGGATAGATGTCCTCCCAGTCTCAGATCCGAATATATTCTCAATGTCGCAACGGGTTACGCTGGCTCAGACCCAACTTCAGTTGGCGCAATCCAATCCGCAGATGCACAATCTGCATGCGGCGTATCGCAGAATGTATCAAGCGTTAGAGGTGCAGAACATAGACGAAATTCTGCCCCCGCCTCCACCTCCTCCGCAGCCAGCGGATCCGGCGGTAGAGAACGGGTTGATAATCAATGGTCAGAAACCGCAGCCGTTTCCGCAACAGGATCACGACGCGCATATTCAGTCACACTTGGCTTTGCTTGAGTTATCTGTTTTACAGAACGCTCCGCCTGTGTTGGCATCGTTATTCGCGCATATCTTGCAGCATGTTAGTATGAAGGCTCGTGAGATGGTTGATGCGGAGATAGCGGCTCTGAACGAGGAGCAGGGTATGAACCAGCAGTCTCAGCAGGAGCAGATGCAACAGATTCAGTTGTTAGTTCAGACGGGGGCATTAGATCCTGCGTCGGCGCAGCAAATGATGATGCAGGCACAACAACAGGCTCCGGCCCAGTTGCAGACGCAGTTTGAACCTGATCAGGTTGAGGCACGAGTTGCTCAGGTTGAGGCTGAGTTGATTAAGGAAATAACGCCGTTGATGACGTACAAGGGCGCGGATGAAGGCAACGAAGATCCTTTAGTGGATATTCGCATGAAGGAGCTTTCGATCAAGGAGATGGAAGCCAATCACAAGGCGGCGATTGATCAAGCCAAATTGGAACTGGAAGGAATGAAGGTTGAGCAGCGGGCGGTAACGGACGCGGCTCGATTAGAGTTGCAGGAGCAGATTGCGGATGATCGGACTGATGTGAACCGCGAGCGCATAGATGTGCAACGTCAAGCTGTGGAGCAAAGAAATGCCTCTCAAGGAGGGTAAATCACAGGGTGTTATCAGCCAGAACATCAAGACAGAAATGGCTGCTGGAAAACCGCAAGATCAAGCGGTTGCTATTGCGTTGAGCAAAGCGGGTAAAAGTAAATATTCTTCTGGCGGTATGGTTAACAAGCGGTTTAGTCCGATAGCCCGACCACAGAGGTTTGTCGGAGAGTTCTAGTGTTGTGCGCTCTCACCGCAGTGTTGGTGGGGATGTCGGGCGGAGACATGCACAAGGCGTGTGTGTACCGTTGTCCAAGGGAACTATCTCATTTTTACTATCATTACCCGTACATTGTGCGGATACCGTATGACTATCGGTGTCCTCCTGTAGCCAGAGTGGGTAAGGTTTTATGATAGAAGTTTTAGCATTGGCTGGGGCTGTCACTAAGATAGCTGGCGGGATTAGTAGTGCCGTGCAAGCTGGCAAGGATATGAACTCTATTCTGCCTCATTTTGGAAAGCTGGCGAAATTAGAAGCCGACATAGCTGTTGCAGAATCGGGCAAGCACAAGGGGCCACTCGGAAGATTGACTTCCAGTGAAGAGGAAGGTTTTGCTATAGCGCAAGCTAAAATGGCGCACAAAGAAGCTATGGAGACGCTTCGCAGCCATTGCCGCTTATATGGGCCCCCAGGCATGTGGGACTTGGTTGTGCGTGAACAGGCAGAAGCAAGAAAACGCCAGAAACAAGCCCTGGAAGCCCAAGCCGCAGCTAGGGATAGATTGTTTTGGGGTATTTCATTGGCGATAGGTGTTACAATTTTCTTGGGAGGAACCGCGGCAATGGTCTGGGGCGTGGATAAATTGGCTAATGGCTGACGGTGTGTCTGGTATAGGCAACGCGCCGTTTAATGTGGGAAGCGACATACACGCGCAAACGAGGGCGCGTGAGCGTATAGAGACGCATTTAGCGGAGCAACGTGTAGAAAAAGAACATAGGGCTAATCACGCGCATTTAGAGGGCCTTGTAAAGCAAAGATTGGACTTACAGGAAACTTATGATAGGTTTGGCCGCAAGACCAATGCGGATAGGCCGCAGGGAACGAAGTTAAACATAGAGGTTTGACATGGAAAAGATACTTGCTTGGAAGATCATGCCGCGTCTGATGATGCTGGTGATGACTGTGATGTATATACGCTGCATCGAGTGGGCGTTAAGCCAGCCAGATTTATCAACGCAACAAGCGGGCTTAATATCAGTTGTAACAGGGGCCATGAGCGGAGCTTTCGCCATATGGCTGGGGTCTGAGAAATGAGTATCTTCACCGCGGCATTAGGGCCGATAGCCAACCTTGCGGGATCGTGGCTACAGGGTAAGGCTGATAAGAATGCTGCGGCTGCGGAGCTAAAGCTCACAGAGGCCAAGGCTAAGGCGCAGATACTTTTGTCTGAAAAGACAAGCGTTGCCGACTGGGAGCGCATTATGGCGGAGGGCGCAAAATCAAGCTGGAAGGATGAGTGGTTCGTAGTAATCTTGTCTATCCCATTGATTTTATGTTGGATTCCGGGTGCTGAAGGTTGGGTTGACCGTGGTTTTGCGCAGCTTTCCAAGGCGCCGGACTGGTATTTTTACAGCCTTGGAATTGCAATTTCAGCGAGTTTCGGTGTGCGCGGGGCGCAAGCCTTTTTTAAGAGGAAGTAACATGAGCGAGTTTAAGTTAAGTAGGCGCAGCCTTGATCGGCTTGAGGGCATTGATGATCGACTACAAGCGGTGATCAAGATGGCGATAACCATGACCAAGACCGATTTCGGAGTGGTTCAGGGGATGAGAACCATTGAGCAGCAGAAAGAGCTTGTTGCTAAAGGGGCTAGTCAGACGATGAAGTCTAAGCACCTTGAGGGTAAGGCTTTCGATATTATGGCCTTCATAAATGGGAGAGCGAGTTGGGAACTCTCTGTCTATGATGATCTTGCTGACGCTATCAAAGAAGCGGCGATACAGCTAAACGTTCCTATTTGTTGGGGTGCAGCGTGGGGCACACCTGAGATGTCGTATCCAATGGACATTCGCAAGTGGGGAGGTACAATGGAAGAAGCAATGAATGCGTATATAGACTTGCGCAGATCACAGGGGCGTCGTCCGTTTATCGATGGTCCACATTTTGAACTAATAGATTAGGAGCGTGTTATGATCTCGAAAAACACAGAAAAGGCAATAGAAGACGCGGTGTCTGAAGCTGCAAGCGATGATAAGAAAAACCCCACTTCGCGTTACAATACGCAGAAGGGTCGCAACAATACGGCAAAGTACGGCAGAAAAGCTAAAAAGAAGAAGAAGAAACTGCCCGCGACGCCTGCTATACCTTCGGATCCTACGACTCCGTATCAAGACAGTAAAAGTAAGGTTCTTACAAGAACAAACACTCTAGCTGATGAGCAGGTTAACATGTCGGAGGGGTCAACTCGCGGATTGGGGGCAACCGACATCAGGCGCTTTGAGTCTGGCTCTACTAGAGAGAATCTTACTAAAAAGTTTGCACTAGGAGGGGAAGTTAAAGCTCGCGGATGCGGAGCAGCCCAGACAAGTGGCTTTGGCGGCGGGAAATTGTACTGATGCCAATTATTTCGATCAGCATTCTACCGGACGGTATTCCGGTAGATAAGATGCAGGGCGGTGACGACGATGGTCCTAGCTGCCCAGTAGCTACGCAGGACATTGAGGTTAACGACGTTAACAAGATGTATGCTGTGGATGAAGCAAGTTATCGTGATCCCGCGGATGACGGCGGATTTATGCTGACAGAGATTTGCGGAAACTGCGGTGCGTATAATCAAACCGAAGACATGATGGAGTGTATTGGGGACGAATCTGGTGACACAGGTTACTGTCAAATATACAAATTTATGTGCAGCGCGGATCATACCTGTGAAGATTGGGTGTCTGGCGGACCGATAACAGCTAACGCCGAAGGTTCAGAAAGAGATATTCTTTAATGGACGGTGTTGATTTCGCGAAATATATGTATAAGCTACTACGAGAGCGCGAACAAGATATTGCAAGTGCTTTGGGAATGGATGCTGCCAAAGACTGGGAGCACTATAAACTCATGGTAGGTGAGATACGGGGCCTGACCTACGCTCGTGAGGAATTAAAAGCCCTGCTGGAGAAACACGCTGACGATGTCGAAGACTTTATATCTTCCTGAACATGTCGCGCAGAAAATGAACAAGGAAAAGAAGGAGGCTTCTGCCGACTCTAGTCCTGTTGAAAGCGCATATGTAGATGCCAAAGAAAAGGTGCTTGACCCTTCTCTTTTGGATAAACCCCTTACAGAACGACTACCACAGCCTACAGGCTGGCGTGTGTTGGTGATGCCTTATCAGGGCGCAACCAAGACGCAGGGTGGTATATATATTCCTGATGAGGTTCGGGACCGAGAAGCGGTTGCTACGGTTGTAGCATACGTTCTCAAGGTTGGCCCCCTAGCATATCAAGACCCTAATAAATTTGGACCGGAGTGTGAGCCTTGGTGCAAAGAGGGTGCGTGGGTATGTATTGGTCGGTACGCCGGATCCAGGTTCAAGATTGATGGTGGAGAGGTTCGCATTATAAATGATGACGAAGTGATTGCCACAATTTTAGAGCCTGACGACATTAAGCACGTTTAGGAGAAATATATGTCACAGGAAAATGAAGAGGTCCTTGATGATGAGGACACTGGCGTTGAAGTAGAGATTGAATCTACAGAACCCGAAAAAGAAGAAGCCGCTGCGAAAGTTCAAGTTGAGAACGAGAACGAGAACGAGAGTGGTGGAGACGATGAACTGGAGAATTACAGTAGTAAGGTCCAGAATCGAATTAAGAAACTGACGGAAAAGTACCGTAAAGAGGAACGTGATCGGGAAGAAGCTGTACGCATGGCGCAGCAGCTTTTAAGCGAAAACACCAACCTCAAGACCCGCATGCAGAACTTGGACAAGGGTTATCTTGCTGAGTATGGCACTCGTCTGGACACGCAGATTGCGGCGGCAAAGAAGCTTTACCGTGAGGCGTATGACGGTGGTGACACCGAGAAGATGTTGGAAGCTCAAGAGTCTTTGTCTAAGATGTCTATTGAGCAGGAGCGTTTGAGATTAGCCAAGCAAAGGTCTGATAGAACTCCTCCTCCGCAACAAGAAGTACCGCAGCAACAAATGGCCCCGCAGCAGCAACAGCAACAGCAGCCAGCCCCTAAAGCCGATCCGAAAGCCCAAGGTTGGGCGGAAAAGAACGATTGGTTTGGGACTGACGAGGTCATGACTTATGCGGCGTTTGGTATTCATCGCAAGCTAGTTGAAGAAGAAGGGTTTGACCCGACAGCCGATGAGTATTATACTGAAGTTGATCGTAGAATGCGTTCGGAGTTTCCGCACAAGTTCAAAACGTCGAAATCGAGTGGAGCACAGGTCGCACCTGCTGGCGCTTCAGCAACTCGCAGTACAGCAAAATCAGGGCGCAGGTCGGTGAAACTATCACCATCACAAATTGCGATGGCGAAACGTCTGAACGTACCGCTTGAAGAATATGCAAAATATGTGAAGGAGTAATGATATGACTGACAGAAAATCTCGCGCAAGCGAAACACGCGAACTAGACTCGCGCAGAAAACCCTGGGCGCCGCCCAGTCACCTTGCAGCACCTGATGCCCCAGAGGGGTTTGTGCATCGTTGGATACGAGTTGCAATGCGTGGTGAGGAAGACAAAATGAATGTCAATGCCAAGCTACGAGAAGGATGGGAACCTGTCCGGAAAGATGAATATCCAAACTATGAAGCTCCCGTTATCGACGATGGTCGTTACGAGGGTGTAATAGGACAAGGCGGACTGATGCTGTGCCGTATACCTGTTGAAACAGTAGCAGAAAGAACTGCATATTACGGGGGCAGAACCCGCGAACAAATGACTGCTGTAGATCAGGACCTTATGAAGGAACAACATCCTTCTATGCCGATAAGTAATAGTCGGCAAAGTCGTGTATCGTTCGGAGGTTCTCGTAGAGACTCCGACTAATTGAAAGAGGATTGCTACAATGGCAAACAGTAACGGTGCTTTCGGACTTCGTCCGATTGGTGTAGTCGGTCAGGCTACAAACACCACTGGTGCGACCGAGTATCGTATCGCCTCTGGAAACACTAACGCGATTTACCAAGGTTCACCCGTAATTCCGCTGTCAACAGGCTTTATTGATATTGTTGGCGCGGCTGCTGGTGGAACGGTAGGTCTACTTGGTGTGTTCTGGGGATGCGAATATGTATCGTCCACCACTGGTGAGACTATTTTCTCAAATAGCTGGCCCGGTTCTGGCGCGGATTCTAATCATCCCGTCAAAGCCTTCGTGTATGACAACCCAATGCAGACATTTGTTATCTGCTCAGACGCTTCACTAACTAGCGAAGCAACTGCGCGGGGTCATGTGTTCGCAAACGCAAACTTTGCGGCTGGTGCTTCTGGTTCTTCAACCACAGGTATCTCATCTGCTAAGTTGGGTGTTAGCACAATCGCCGCCACGGCAGCATTGCAACTGCGTATTATGGGTATTCAAAATGACCCAGAAAATGCAGACTTTACTGCGGCTGGTATCCCTGTAATTGTTCGATTGAATAACAGTTTCAACTCCGCCAACGGCGCGATTGTTGCTGGTACTCCATCGACTACTGGCGTTTAAGGAGGTCTAAAGAATGGCTATTTCTCGCGCACAACTAGCGAAAGAGCTAGAACCGGGCCTCAACGCGTTGTTTGGTATGGAGTACAATCGGTACGAAAACCAACACGCGGAGATCTACACAACAGAATCTTCTGATCGAGCATTCGAAGAGGAAGTTATGTTGAGTGGGTTCGGAGCGGCACCTACCAAATCGGAAGGTTCCTCTGTCAACTTTGACGACGCTAACGAGGCCTACACTGCTCGTTACAACCACGAAACTATTGCGCTGGCATTCTCAATCACTGAGGAAGCTATCGAAGACAATCTGTATGATCGTCTTGGTTCGCGTTATACTCGTGCGTTGGCTCGTTCAATGGCTCACACAAAGCAAGTTAAGGCCGCAGCGGTTCTTAACAACGCATTTACTGCTGGCGCTTCTGCTGGCGGTGACGGTGTTGCGCTTTGTGCGACAGACCACCCGTTAACTAACGGTGGTACTTTTGCCAACGAACCAGCAGTAGCTGCGGATTTGAACGAGACATCTCTTGAAGATGCCCTTATCAATATCGCAGGTTTTGTTGATGAGCGTGGTTTGAAAGTTGCACTTCGTGGCACAAAACTACTCATCCCGCGTCAACTGCAATTTATTGCAGAACGCTTGATGGTTTCAAACCTTCGTGTTGGAACAGCAGACAATGATACGAACGCGATTCGTTCTATGGGAATGTTGCCTAACGGTTATGCCGTTAACGACTTCCTAACGGACCCTGATGCGTTCTTCATCATGACGGATGCGCCTCGTGGAATGATCCACTTTGAGCGTACTCCTCTGTCTACCAACATGGAAGCAGACTTCGACACAGGTAACATGCGCTTTAAAGCGCGTGAGCGTTACAGCTTCGGCTTTAGCGACCCACGTTGCGTATTCGGTTCCCCCGGAGCGTAAAACGTGCTATAGTTCGGGAGGGTTTCATATGACCTCCTCCCAAACTGGGGGCTACTTCGGTAGCCCCTTTCTTTTTGTATAGATCTCATGTATTGTTTTAGTATCCCTGACAGTCGCATGGTGTGGCTGACTAACCCAGACAGGAGATCAACATGGGTACGACAACTTTTTCAGGTCCTATTCGGGCTGGTAACATTCGCAACACAACGGGCACTACTGTTGGGTCAGACATAGCAAACGTAGGTTATGTTGTAATGACTCAACAACATGTAATGGATATTTCTGGCGGCGCTGTCGCAGCAGAAGCCACAAATGTAGTAATCCCTGCCAACTCAAAAATCGTAGATATAATTATTGATTTAGAAGTGGCGGCTAACACCACAACAAATATTAGTGTTGGTGATACTGTAGGCGGCGCAGCAACTCTCGTTAATGCGGTTGCTTCTGGAACTACCGTAGGCATTAAAGCGTTAGGTGCTTCTGGCGGTGGTACACTTACATGGAAAAACACTGGTACATCTGATTTGAAATTAACAGCTACCTCAAGCGCAGGTACGAATGCGGGATCAGTTGTTATAACAGTGATGTATGCTCAAGCGTTTAATACGGCTATTCAACCTTAATAGGAGACTTTTATGGCTGGTCCAGTAACAGCATATAATTGGGTTCAAGGAACAACGGCAGCGATTGTTGGCCCGACTCGTTCTCGACTCCGTCAAGTAGTTATTTACGCTGCTGCCGCGGGTGCGTTTACGATCAAGAACGGGGACGCCAGTGGAGATGTTCTGCTTACGCAAACATTTCCCGTGGGTCATCACGTTATGAACATTCCGGATGATGGCATCGTAGCCAGCGCGGGAGTGTACATAGCTGCATTCACGGGTTCTGCAAACCAACTCACGATTATCTTGTCGTAGGTGGCGAGATGGTTGGTAGTGAGGTAACATCGTTTTACTCACAAACTTCGGCAGCGTTGGTTCAACGGCGCTGTCGGCTACAAGGTGTGCTTTTGACCTATGAGTCTGGAGCCACTGGGAATGTCGTACTTTATGACAACGCGTCAGAAGCGTCAGGAAAAGTATTACTCAGAGTCGATGAAACTTCTCAAGGTATGGACGAGATATTTCTCCCTGGGGATGGTATACTAGCTAAAAAAGGTGTGTACGCTTCGATTCCCGCCAATACCACCATATCAGTGATTGTGGAGTAGTTATGGCAAAGATCGACAAGTCCAAGATGAAATGCAACAAGCCTAAGCGCCAGATATCTGGTGGAAAAAAGTCGGTTGTTAAAGCTTGTGCTAAAGGTAAAGAAAAAATAATTCGATTTGGCGATGCCAATATGACCATTAAGAAGGACAACCCTAAACGCAGAAAGTCTTTTCGAGCTCGTCACGGTTGTGACAAGGGAACTTTGGATAAACTAAAGGCCAAGTATTGGTCGTGTAAGGCGTGGTGATGAGGGTTGATTTTAATAACGTTGCGTCAATTCTGACTGTTGGACTTCTGAGTTGGGGCGCATTGCAGCTTTATCAACTCAAAGCTGAAACAGCGGTAATCACTTATCGGGTCGGTGAAAACTACGATATGATCAAGCCTATGTGGCAGGATTTTTTAGTAAGGAGCGCACGGTATAATGAGCATCAGCAGAACATCAATTCCGTTCCAGGTATCCAAGCCTCCAGAGGAAATCAGTAATGGCAGAAAAAAAGACAAAAAAGGACGCGTGTTACCGAAAGGTAAAAGCCCGGTACAAGGTGTGGCCCAGCGCCTACGCTTCGGGGGCCCTGTCGAAATGTCGAAAGGTAGGGGCCGCAAACTGGGGAAACTCTACTAAAAAGAACAAGAAGGCCGACGGCGGATTAATTGCTTCAGTTGACAACCCCAAACGTCCAGCAAAGAATCGGTATAAAGGGGGCGGTATAATTGCTTCGGGTTGTGGCTGCGTAGAAGAAGGCAAGCGTAAAAGTACGAGGCATTTCTGATGGCGAAGAAGAAAAACTCTTTGCGGGAATGGTTTTCTCAGAACGACGGTAAGGGCTGGGTTGATTGTAAAACAGGAAAGCCTTGTGGTCGTAAAAAGGGTGAGAAGAGAAAAAGTTACCCAGCGTGTCGGCCTACTATGGCGCAATGTACGTCTGCTTCTAAGAAGAAAAAGTCGTCAAAGAGAATAAGTTGGAAGAACAAGAAAGCTGATGGCGGATTGGTGAGAGTGTATTGATACGAGAATGGGCAGAAGAACTATCAAGGCCCACCGCGCATACTAACGGTGTAGCGGCCTGTCCTTTTGCTTTGCCTGCGGTTCAAAACCATGAAGTGAAGATTTTAGTGTCGGATGGATTGTGGTCGGATGTTCTGCACGAGACATCTAAATTCTTCAACACTGGATACAAAGTTACGATGGTCTTTGATTATGACTACGATTACGACTATGATCGATTAGAAGAGGAATGTATGGCGCTCAACAAGTTTTTTGCGTCAGTAGGAATTGACATATGGCTGCTTGCGTATTTGAGAGAGCATGCCATTGTTTTTATACAGCGTTGGTCTGAGTTAGAAAACGCTGCTGCAAAGTTGGAAAAACTAGGGTATTATACAAACTATGATCCCCAAGATTATGAACGGCACATCTTAGGCCGTAGAAACAGGAGTATATAAAATGCCAGGTAAAGATTTTCCTGATTTAACCGGAGACGGTAAGGTAACACAGGCAGACGTTCTTAAAGGGCGTGGAGTTAAAGGCATGATGCGCGGTGGTAAAGTAAACGGCATGATGCGCGGAGGCCCTGTAAAAATGATGCGTGGTGGTAAAGTAAACGGCATGATGCGCGGAGGCAAAGTCGGATACATGAACGGTGGTTGTGTAATGGCTGGTCGCGGCGTTCGTGACACAAACATGAGTTAACGATATGGCAACTTCAGGATCAAGAGACTTTAATCTCGATGTCGGTGAGATAATCGAGGAAGCATATGAGCGGTGCGGACTAGAGGTTCGCACTGGCTACGATGCGCGGACAGCGCGTCGGTCCTTGAACCTGATGTTTGCGGATTGGGCAAACCGTGGGATCAACATGTGGACCGTTGAGCAGGGGACAATCACCCTTACGCAAGGTCAAGCAGCGGAAACATTGCTGCCGGATGTAGTTGATGTCTTGGAGATTGTTCTTCGCAGGGACAATACGGATTATGAAGTCCAGCGGATCAGTCGTGGGGATTACGTTACTTTGCCTAACAAAACGACTCAGGGTCGGCCTAGTCAGTTTTGGTTCAATAGGCAGATTAATCCTGTAATTAACTTATGGGCTGTTCCTGAGAACTCTACGGATCAAATTATCTACTACTATGTGCAACGGATTGAGGACGCAGATAGTCTTGTCAACACTACTGACATGCCTTTTAGGTTTTACCCCTGTATGGTTGCTGGTCTTGCTTACTATCTTGCGATGAAGCGGGCTCCAGAGCGTCTACAGCTTCTAAAGTCTGTATACGAGGAAGAGTTCCAACGCGCTGCTGACGAGGACGAGGATCGAGTTCCGTTGAAGTTGCAGCCTAGCATTCGTTATTTGAGGGTCTAATGCCATACGCATCGGGTAAAAACGCATGGGGAATATCTGATCGGTCTGGTCGCCGTTACCGTCTGCGTGAGATGCAGGTTGAGTGGACGGGCGCTAAAGTAGGTCCTGACGAGTTTGATCCCAAGCACCCACAATTATTTCCTCCTAAAGCTTCTCCAGATCCGCAGGCTCTTCGTAATCCACGACCAGATCAAGCAGAAGCATTACAGGTGTACGTTGACACTCCGACCGTCGAATCGCCTACATTGGAGCGTATTCGTGCGATAGGTAAGGTCGGCATAGTGACGGTGACAACATGACAATGACATACGGCGAACTGAAGCAAGCCATTCAGGATTACACCGAGAACGACGAGACAACGTTTGTGAACAACCTGCCTTTGTTTATTAGGTTGGCGGAGGAGCGCATACTTAAAAGTGTGCAGTTAAATCTGTTTCAAAAGAATCAAGCGGGGAATATGACGACGGGAAATCAGTATTTGGCTGCTCCGTCTGATTTTCTTGCTCCGTTTTCGTTGAGCATTGATGTGAGTGGGGATGCTGAGTTTCTATTATTTAAGGACTTAGACTTTGTACAGACATACACCCCCGATCCGACGACAACGGGACAACCGAGATACTACGCCCAGTTCGACGTTGATAACTTTATTTTGGCTCCAACTCCTAACGCTAACTACACTGTGGACATACATTATCTGTATCGCCCAGCCTCTTTAACTGCTGGGGCAGACAGCGGCACCAGTTGGTTGAGTACAAATGCTGAAATAGCTTTGCTTTACGGATCGTTGGTAGAAGCGTATACATTTATGAAAGGGGATCCGAACCTTATGCAGATGTATATGCAACGCTATGGCGAGGGTGTCTCCAGACTGAAGAACTTGGGCGAGGCTCAAGAGACAATAGACGAGTACCGTTATGGTACTTTGAGGACTCCTAGATCATGATGCCAGGTTTAGAATTATCAAACGACTTTAAGGTAGAGGTACACACCACTCAAGGTCGAGGCTTTTCTCCGGAAGAAGTCGCAGAACGGTGTGCGGATAAAATTATTTCTGTTTCGGATGGCTCGCATCCTGCGATACAGGCGCAAGCAAATGCGTTTAAAAAGCAGGTTGTAAAGGTCGTAGAGTTTTATTTACGAGAAGCTATCAAAAGTGACAGAACTACGATATATAATGCAATTAAAGATGCGGGGCACCCTGACCTCGCTGAACTTATAAGGAGAATGTGACATGGCTTTTTCAGGTAATTTCATGTGTACCAGCTTTAAGAAAGAGCTTCTTGAGGCTGTTCACAACTTTAAAAACTCGGGTGGTAGCACCTTTAACCTTGCGCTTTACACAAACAGCGCATCGTTTACGGCTGCAACAACAGCATACACCGCTTCAAACGAAGTGTCTGGTACAGGATATACTGCTAAAGGTGCGGCTCTCACCCGTGTTGATCCAAGCACAAGTGGTACAACAGCCTTGACTGACTTTTCGGATCTGACGTTCAGTACAGCGACAATTACGGCTCGTGGTGCGTTGATCTTTAATGACAGTGCATCAGGTGATCCCTCTGTTGTGGTGCTAGACTTTGGTGCGGACAAAACGTCTACCGCAGGTGATTTTACCATTGTATTTCCGACAGCGGACGCCAGTAACGCGATTATTCGGATAGCGTAATGTCGGACGTAATTGTCCCCTTTTCTGGCTGGGGTCGGGGGACATGGGGTCAATTAACTTTTGGTGAAGGCTCCCTTACAAACGACGGCGCATCAGGACAAGTTGGCTCGGTAACCGTTGTTGCCGAAGCTACCATTCCGGTTACGGGCCTACAAGCGACAGGAAACGTTGGCTCGGTAACCGTTGTTGCGAAAGCAAATGTATCTCCCACAGGATTAGAAGCGACTGGTGAAGTTGGGACGATATCCAGTGTTACTGCTAACGCAAATGTTTACCCTACCGGCGTGTCCGGAACAGGAGCCGTTGGCACATCAATCGTCAACGCCGATTCTAATGTTTCTGTAACAGGTTTAGGGTCTACCGCTTCAGTAGGTTCTGTTACAGTCACAGCTAATGCTGATGTATCTCCGACGGGTTTAGAGGCCGCTGGCGCAGTAGGTAGTGTTGCCGCTACCGGTGAAGCAAACGTCTTAGTTACGGGTCTTGAAGGAACCGGTGCGGTTGGAACGGCAACCGCCGCGGCAGACGCAAATGTCCCTGTCACGGGTCTTGAATCTACGGGCTCTGTTGGTTCTGTAACGGTTACAGCTAATGCTGACGTATCTCCAACGGGTTTAGAGGCAACCGGAGGCGTTGGTTCTGTAACGGTTGAGTTTGGAATTGACGTAGATGTAACAGGTGTGGCGGGAACAGGTTCTGTTGGTTCTGTCACGCTTTCTCTTGGCGTTTCAATTCCTGTGACCGGTGTAGTAGGAGCAGGCTCTGTTGGATCAGCTTCGGTGGTGGGTAAGGCAAATGTTCCCGTTACTGGTTTAGAGGCAACCGGAGGTGTTGGCTCTGTCACTGTTACCGCGGCCTCGGCCGTTGAAGTGACTGGCGTTGCCGCTACAGGTTCTGTTGGATCAGTGTCGGTGACTGGTAAAGCAAACATTACTCCTACGGGAATTGCCGCCACGGGCGTTGTTGGAACGCCCTTAGTTTACGGACGTATTGTCCCAAATCAAAATCCGAGTTATACTCCCGAACAACCAACACAATCCCCTGGGTGGTCTAGCGAAACTCCTTCGCAATCTCCAGGTTGGACCCGAAAAGCAGCATAGGATAAAAACATGCCTAGTACATATACATTAAATAACGGTATCGAGCTCATTGGCACAGGTGAACAGTCCGGCACATGGGGCGATACAACAAACATTAACTTTCAACTTGTTGATACCGCGCTTGACGGTCAGGTATCGATAAGTCTGACTTCAACGGGGTCTTCTGGTTCTCCTAATACGTTGCCAATCAGCGATGGCGCGTCTTCTAATGGACGTAATCGTTTGGTTATTTTTGGCGATGGCGGGGATTTGGGCGGCACTGCGTTTGTGCAGCTTACTCCGAATGACGCGGAAAAGATTATTTATGTGCGCAATAACCTGTCTGGTTCGCGCAGCATCTTGTTGTTTCAAGGAACATATAGCGCGAGTAATGATTACGAGGTGCCTGCGGGTACGACAGCGGTTGTGTTTTTCAACGGGGCTGGAACTGGCGCGGTAGCGGCGAACGTCTTTAACAACGCGTTTTTTGATAGCCTACGCTTGGGTGGTGTGTCGGTCACTGCGATTTTAGACGAAGACAATATGTCTTCCGACAGCGCAACTGCATTAGCGACACAGCAGTCCATTAAGAAATATGTTGATGACAAGGCCGCGGCACAGGATACGCTTGCCGAGGTTCTGGCTAACGGCAACACGACTGGTGGCACAAACATCCAGATGACAACGACTGATGAACTTCAGTTCCGCGACACTGCTTTAAAGATTAGCTCTTCTGCCGATGGTAAGCTTGACATTGACGCGGATACTGAAATTGAGATTGTTGCTCCGACTGTTGATATTGATGCGTCTACGGCTATGACGATTGATACAGCGGCTCTTACAGTTACGGGAGCCGTGGACCTTAATACCTCACTTAACGTGGACGGAACTGTTACATCAGACGGTGTTACTGTAGCTGGCAACCTGTCCGTCGATGGCGGCACGATCAAGCTGGATGGGAATTATCCTACTGGAACCAACAACGTTGCTCTGGGGGATGCAGCGGGGGACGCGCTTGCTTCGGGCGGTAATTTAAACGTTGCTGTTGGTTCTAACGCGTTATCGGCTCTTGTGACAGGGGATGATAACGTTGCTGTTGGAGCATATGCTCTTGATAATGTAACAGGAGCGGACAATGTCGGGGTTGGTTCTGGTTCGTTAGGTAATTCTGTTAATTCTGCTTCTCAAAACGTTGGCTTAGGTTCTGATTCGCTTACAAATTTAGCTAGTGCAGCTTACAACACTGCTATTGGTCATGAAGCAGGAAATGTTCTTGGAGATGTACTCGTAGCTACCGCCCTTGTTTCTGGGGTAAACTACACTATTCAAACTCTTGGGACGACAGACTTTACCCTGATTGGCGCTGGTTCGAATAGTGTTGGGGTTTCTTTTACAGCCACGGGCGCTGGTTCTGGAACAGGTACGGCTTCGGCTAACGCTAATTACAACACGTTTGTCGGGCATCAAGCGGGTGATGTTATAGTCGGCGGTTCGAAGAACAGTATTCTAGGTCGGTTTGACGGCAATCAAAACACCATAGATATTCGTAATAGTGACAACAACATCGTCTTGTCTGACGGTGATGGAAACCCGCGTCTTGCGTATGTCAGTGCGAATACAGAGCTTGTGATCAACGAGCAGTCTGCTGACGTAGACTTCCGCGTCGAGAGTAATGCTCACCCTGCTGCTCTGTTTGTGGATGGTGGAACTGACGGTGTTGGAATAAACTCTAGTGCTCCAATATCTTTTGCAAATGGTCAAACAGTTTTATTTGTAGAGGATACAATTAATCCATCAATAGCAATTTCTGATACAGGTCAGGACAAAGATTACTATATATATGCTAATGGTTCTCAACTTGGAATTGCTTATGCAGATGGTAGTAACACAGGTGGTGTTACTAACGCTACAGAAATCATGAATATGAGTAATGGTGCAGATGGTGTTATTTTTAACGAGGGTAGTGCAGACCGTGACTTCCGCGTCGAGAGTGACAGCAGCACCCATGCGCTGTTTGTGGATGCGGGGAATAATGTCGTGGGGATGGGTCTATCTAACCCTAATTCATACTACTCACCCAACCTTGTTTTAGCTGTGGGTGATAACGGCGGTATCACCATTAGAAACACTGCAAGCACTACTGGAACAAATTACCTTATGTTTGCTGATGGGGATTCAGGTGCTGATCGTTATAGAGGAATGGTTCAGTACACGCATAATGATGATAGGATGGTTTTTTCTACTAATGCTACTGGTAGATTAGAATTATCTGAGGTTGAAACTGTTTTCAACAATAGCAGCGCAGACACCGACTTCCGCGTCGAGAGTGATGGCAGCACACATATGCTGTTTTTGGATGCTGGTAATAACCGAATTGGAATTAATCAGTCTTCCCCGACTTCTCTCTTAGATGTCGCTCAAGAAAATAATACAAATTCGATCATATCAGCGCGGTTTAATGCTTCTAACAGAAAAGTTGGATTCCAAGCAAATAACTCAAACGGACAAGCGTACATAGGCTCTAACATAAACTCTGTTTCTGGTAGCGCCAACAGCACATATGACATAGCAAACAGAGCGGCAAAAATTGATTTTGCAAATGGAATTGAGTTTTACACCGCAGGTTCTGGTTCCGCAGGAGCGACAGTATCCTTCACGAACAATTTAGAAATAGATACTACTGGTTCAGTATTTAACGAAGCAGGAGTAGACCTAGACTTCCGCGTCGAGAGCGACAGCAACGACCACATGCTGTTTGTCGATTCCAGTGCCAACAAAGTAAGTATTGGTAGTAGCTCCTTTAATTACGGTTCTGGACTTACTGTCCATGCCAACGATGGTGGAGGAGCGCCGACCTCATTATTTCTACGCAACAGTGGCACCTCTAGCGGCTCTGGGGCGACAATTCAATTTGGATACACTTCTGGTTATGGCGCACAAATCCGCTTTAGCGGCAACCCAAGCAGCTATCGCATGGCCTCTACCACTTTCGCAACGGTTACTGGTGACGGTACAACGCAAGATAACGTACAAATAAGCACTTCGGGTGACATGATTGTTTATAACGATTTGGGTGTAGGTCACAGCGGTGATCCAAACTACACGCTTGACGTTGAAGCAGAAGTGTCTGGCGATTGGTTATCGCAATTTTATAATACCCACACCTCAAACGGCTACGGCTTAAAGGTACGAGCGGGTGATAATGGTGATGTAACTTCTTTTAGAGTGTCCAGTCAAAGCAACGCAAATACATTGCTGAACGTGTACGGAGATGGAAATGTTTCAAAACCTAATACGACTTGTTTCCTTGGGTACAACACGGCGCAACAAAATGACATTGCCGTCAGCACAAACGTAACCGTTGTTTTAGATGCTGAACGCTTTGACCAAGGCAGTGATTTTGGTTCTAACGTATATGTTGCGCCTTTGGACGGTAAATATTTGTTTTCTTATTCAGTATATTTAAAAAACGTAGACACAGCGGCGGCTTACACCGAACTGCGATTAGTTACCAGCAACAGGGTCTATGATACGATTATATCGCCTAAGTTCACGGCGGACCCCACATACATGGTTCTTAATGGGTCTGTCATTGCGGATATGGAAACTGGGGATCAATGCTTTCTGCGAGTGGTTTTGGGTGGTGGCGCAGTACAAGTAGACATAGGCACAGGCACATGGCTTTCTGGAACACTCATAGCTTAACCACGGGTGAAATAACCCTGTCATAAAGGAGACAAAAATGGCGATTACAGTAACAATTACGATAAACGATACAGACGAAAAGGTTCTGTTAAACGATTTAAGGGACATTCAAGACTGGGTGCAGGGCGCAGTTGATGGCAAGACCAATAACTGTTGGAAGCGTATGCAGCAAAACTGGACGCAGCAACTTATGAACGATGATAGTTTTACTGACCCTATCCCCAGCAACAAGGCTGATTTTATTGCGCTCGTGACAGCAAGAGATGATTACCAAACCCGTGTAGAACGTGATGCGGAACAATTTGATGGTCGAGTTCCCGTGTAGCGGAACTCAAAAACGCTTAACCCCCAGCCATAAAGGAGAAACAAACAATGGCTATTACTTGTACTTGGAGCGTCAATGACATGACGCATAAAGACTCAGACGGTGGTGTATTCCTCGTCTACTGGTCGCTGGTCGCACAAAGCGATGGTACGCCATCCTATAGCGCCACAGAAGGCGGCAAGCTGCGTTGTACATATGACGCATCAAGCTCCGACTTCGTTCCATACGCTGACCTCACAGAAGCCACTGTGCTTGGTTGGGTCTACAACAGCTTGATCGAAGGTGATGAAACCGCCGATGAAGCCAAAGCTCGCGTTGAGGCCAACCGTACTGCTAAAGTACAAGGCCAAATTGACCGCGCTGCAACCACCGCTTCTGGGGTTCCTTGGAGCTAATTTTAACTTAAACTAAAGGAGATCACGATGGCTGAGAAACAAACAAAAACCATTTCGATCAACGGCACAGACTACACTGAAGACCAACTGACGGATCAACAGAAGGTGATGATTAACCACATCGCTGACTTGGACCGGAAAATGGGTTCGGCGCAGTTTAACCTCGACCAACTGCAAGTCGGCAAACAAGCCTTTATGGATATGCTGACAGCGTCGTTGGAAGATGATACAACGGACGTAGCCGCCGAATAAGATGCTGGGAGTACCGAATGCCTCTGACCAAGCTCCAGTTCCGACCAGGAATTAACCGTGAAACTACGTCGTACTCTAATGAGGGCGGGTGGTTTGATATGGATAAGGTTAGGTTTCGGTTTGGTTTTCCAGAAAAAATAGGTGGGTGGGAGCCTAGTTCTTCCACCTACTTTTTAGGTACATGCCGTGCATTGCATCCATGGGTCGCGCTCCAAGGTGAGCGGTACTTGGGCGTTGGTACGCACTTAAAGTATTACATAAACGAGGGCGGTGGATATAACGATATTACTCCGATCCGAGTCACTACGTCTGCGGGAGATGTGACGTTTTCTGCTGCGGCGAATACTTTAAATGCGGATGTGGCTATTGATGCCGACGAGATCACATTATCTTCGTCCACAGGTTTCCCAGAATCTGGACGCATAAAAATAAACAACGAAATAATTACTTATGCTGCTATATCAAGCAACGTATTACAGGGTTGTTTACGAGGCCAATCACTCACCACACCAGCAGCACACAGTTCTGGTGCCGCAGTTTTATGTGCAACAATTACAGTAACAGATGCTGCCCATGGCGCTTTAGAGTCCGACTTTGTAACGTTTTCAGGTGCTGTTACGTTGGGGGACAATATAACAGCCGCCATTTTAAACCAAGAATATCAAATTACGTCTGTTTTAAATGTTAATTCTTACTTAATTGAAGCTCGAGTGGTTTCTACCATCCCTAGTATAACTACCTCATCAGGCTTGGTTCCTACCGTTACAGACCCTGTTACAGGAGTCGTTTCTAGCGGTTTTGTTTTCGCGTCAACAAGTGACAGCGGGAACGGCGGCTCTAGTGTCGTGGGCGCATACCAGATCAACACGGGCCTTGACACGACAATTACGGGCGCGGGTTGGGGCGCGGGAACGTGGGGTCGCGGAGCTTGGGACAGTGCTGCAAACCTAACCACATCGGGTCAAACCCTTCGCATTTGGTCGCATGATAACTTTGGTGAGGATCTGCTTATAAACGTGCGCGACGGCGATTTATTCTATTGGGACAAAACCAACGGCACAAGCACAAGAGCCGTGGAACTTGCTTCGTTAACAGGTGCCAACACTACTCCGATTATAGCTAAAAAGGTTCTGGTTTCGGACCGTGATCGGCACATCATCGCGTTTGGTTGCGACAGTGAGCTTAATCCTGGGGTTCAGGATCCGTTGCTCATACGGTTCTCGGACCAAGCTTCTTTAACCGAGTGGAACGCTACGGCGACCAATACGGCTGGGGACTTGCGCCTCGGTTCTGGGTCCGAGATCATTACGGCTGTTGAAACACGACAGCAGGTACTGGTATTTACGGATGTATCGCTGCATGCGATGCAGTTCCTTGGGCCACCATTTACCTTTGGTATCAATACTGTGTCTGAAAACATCACGATTGCTGGTCCGTTGGCGTCTATTGCGGTTGAGGACAACGTGTATTGGATGGGCGCCGAAGAGTTTTATGTCTACGGCGGTGCGGTACAGCGGTTGCCGTGTACTGTTCGGGACTATGTGTTTAGCAACATTAACTCCGATCAGCTTGAAAAAGTTACAGCGGGCACGAACACAGCATTTTCTGAGGTTTGGTGGTTCTATCCATCGGCTTCTAGCACTGAAAACGACAGCTACGTTGTGTACAACTACCAGCAGCAGATCTGGTATTATGGGTCGTTAAACCGTACATGCTGGTTGGATCGGGGTGTAGAGGATCTGCCCGTTGCAGCGGCATCGGATCATGTCTTGTATTATCAGGAGCAGGGTTTTGACGACGGTAGTACAAACCCAGCTAGTGGTATCAGTGCGTACATCGAGAGTAGCCAGATGGATCTAGGCGAGGGGGATCAGTTTGCATTCTTGCGTCGTATGATTCCTGACCTAACATTCCGCGACAGCACCAATCAAACTCCACAGGCCACGATGACGCTCAAGACTCGTAATTTCCCTGGTGGTAATTACTTGCAGACTAACGCAAAGGTCGTGGAGAAAACTGCAACTGTTCCGGTGGAGCAGTTTACTGAGCAAGTGCATGTTCGACTAAGGGGTAGATCGTTTGCCTTTAAGATCGAAACAACGGATGCAGGCACAACGTGGCGGCTGGGTTCACCGAGGGTGGATATACAGCCAGACGGGATGCGTTAATGTCTCGTAACCTTGTCCTTCCTTTCTTTCCTGTTGCTCCGAAAGAGTATGACCAGCAATATCTAGCAGAGATTGTTCGTGCGTTTTCTGTATACTTGGAGCAGATGCAGAACCCGGGGGAGGGGCGCAATACTTTTGCGGTATTTACTAATCTTCAAACAGATGACAGCGGACTGGAGCCGGGGGCTATCTTTAACCATGATGGTTATGTTAGAGTGCCCTTAGCTTATTCTCCGTATGTTCGTGGTTCACAAGCTACGGGCTCTGTCGGAACAGTAACGGTGACAACATGAGTGTAATTATAATGCCAGACGGCTCCCGCTGGAAACCTTCGACAAGTTCTGATACAGTCCATTGTGTGAACTGTACGAACGCGGTTGACACGCCGGAAGAAATTGCAAGCTACCCTGATGGTAATTGTCCCGATTGTGGACAGGCTTGGACAGGCGCAGAAAAACGTAGCACGATGATTACTGTGACCGCGCCTGAAGCTATCAAAGGGGAAGCGTAATGAGTTTAGGATCTATATTAGGTGGCATAGCGGGGTTATTAATTCCCGGCGGTGGAGCGGTAGCCTCGGCCATTGGATCCGGCTTGGGCGGTTTAATCATTGATAAGAAGAAACCTAAAGACGCTATTAAAGACGCTTTGATTGCTGGAGTTGGAGCCAAGGTCTTTGGTCCTGCGATACAAGGCTCTGGAATTGGAAGCGCAATTACCGGAGGGTTTGGATCTCTTGGTTTAGGTACGCAGGCTGGTTTGCAACAGATGGCAACTCAACAAGCAGCGGCTCAAGCAATACAAGGCACAACGCAAGCTAACCTCTTAGCTCAAGGCTCACAGAAGGTTGCTGAAAAAGGTATTATGGACAAGGTTCTCGGAGGTAATCCGATGATGCTTTATACGGGGCTCACGGCCCTTGGTGCGGTTGAGGAGCTTACGAAACCAAAGAGCGGTTTAAATCAAGAGTTGTATGTCGATAGATATACTGGAAGACGCTTTAGCACTCCAGAGGCCCGAGACGAATACGAAGAAATGTTTAGGCGCAAGCATCAATTTGAATACCCTGATGGCTTGCCTCCGCGTTCTGATGGTTTTGCCCAAGGTGGATACATCGAGGGCCCAGGGACGGGGCGCAGCGATTCTATTCCGGCTACGATATACCAAGATGGACAGCCTGTGCAGGACGCCGCGTTGTCTGATGGTGAATTTGTAATGACAGAACGCGCAGTTAAAGGCGCAGGAAACGGTAATCGAGAGCAGGGCGCGGCTAAAATGTACGCCATGATGCGAGATTTTGAGCGAGGTGCAGCATAATGGCCGAAGGTAGTACACAAACAAGCATTCAGGATATTCCTGATTGGATGAAAAACTATATGTCTACGGCGGATCCCAACTATACTGGGATTCTCGACGAGGCAATGCGTCAGTACCAAGCTCGTTCGGGACAATTAACCGACCAACAACTTGCTGACCTTCAAATGCCTAACCGACAGGTTGCAGGCAGAACTCCTCTTCAAACACAAGCAACGCAATTAGCGCAATCTGGGGTTGGTTCGTACTTGCCAATGCTACAAGCGGGAGCCGGAAGCGTAGGAGCGGGGGTCACGGGCCTTGGTACTGCGTTGCAAACAATGCAGCAGGGGTACAACCCGTTAGCTGCGGCGCAGCAAATGGTGACGGACTCATATACTGGGGCTGTTCCTTATCGTGATTTTGCTGTTGAGCAATTACAAGGTGCAATTCCTGAAGTACAAGCGGCTGCTCAAGCCGGAGTAGATGTTGCTGCGCTAGGCCGTCAAGGCGTAATAGAAGCTGGGCAACGTGGTGAACTTGCTGCGGCGGGTGGAGTTCGCGGAATAGCAGACGCTTCAAACATGGGCGTACAAGCTGGGCAGGAAACCGCACAAAATATTCTAGGTCAGGTTGGGGCAGGACAATCTGCTTTGACTGGATCGGCTTCTGACATCCAAGACATTGGTGCGTTAGCACAACGCGCAGGTATGGGTGCAGGCGCAGACGTAATGAATTTAGGTCGAAAGGCCGAGGGCGTAGGTCTTGGGGCATTGGAACAGTTGCCTGAATACGGGCAGCGCATGGAAAGCCAAGGGCAGCAGACCGCGCAGAACATTTTAAAGGCTGGTAGTGCGGCTGACGAGCTAGGCCAGTTTGGTTTAAGCGCGGCACAGGCTGGTATATCCGGCCTTCAAGGGTCTGCGGCAGAGTTTGATCCGTCAGCTATTGGCGATTACATGAACCCATACGAGCAGTCGGTGATTGACGCCGCTATGGCGGATGTGGCTCGCGCTGGGCAACAACA
>Ga0213861_10000127_pt1 | contig 57244 bp, 52 predicted proteins | sample PICome_4_FD_160110 | JGI IMG/M metagenome (GOLD analysis project Ga0213861, IMG submission 160110) | Coastal seawater microbial communities near Pivers Island, North Carolina, United States - PICO131 | ecosystem: Environmental > Aquatic > Marine > Coastal | place: USA: North Carolina... | reverse complement strand
CTGACTTGAGGTAGAGCTGGTAATTCAGGCGAAACAAAAAAAGCATTTACATTGCCATATGAAGACATGCTTAACAATACGATAGTTGCTAAGAGAATGGATTTCAGAGTTAATGCGTTACTTTTCATCAGTGTAACTTCTAAAATAACGTTTTTTTTTAATTACAGAAATTATAGCTAATGTATTAGTTTTAAATGAGTAATGGCAATTTTTGGAATCGACAGAACTGATAAAGAACCGTATATCATTATGATTCAAAAAAATGACGAGAAAGGAGGACTAATTGTCGTGTTCTCTATGAAAAATCCCAGCCGTATTCTGTTTGAAGTAGCCGCTCTATTAATTGAGTAACCGCCTCGTTTTCAGTGGACCTGATAACTTCTCCAATAAAAGCAGAAACAAGTAGTTTTTTAGCGTTTGCAAGAGAAATTCCGCGAGTTTGTAAATAGAATAATGCAGACTCATCTAATTGTCCCGTTGTTGAACCATGCGAGCATTTAACGTCGTCCGCATAAATTTCAAGTTCCGGCTTTGAATTAATCGAGGCATTATCTGACAATAAAATATTGCCGTTATTCTGATAGGCATTAATTACCTGTGCATCCTTTTGAACAATTACACGGCCATTAAATACACCGTTCGAATGATCGTCCATAACATATTTATAGTTCTCGTTACTATAACAATTTGGAACCTGATGATCTACATAGGTATGATTGTCGACATGTTGTTTCCCTGAAGAAACAATTGCGCCGTTCATATATGTTTCGCAATTTTCACCAGCAACTGCAATGTTTATGTTGTTGCGTATTAAAAGTCCTGTAAGGGTGAAGGTATTGATTTTGAAGGTTGAATTTTTGGCTTGTTTCACTTGTTCGGTAGAAATGCTCAAATTTGACGCGCTTTCGTTTTGAATTTTGTGAATTGTTAAATGTGCGTTTTCTGCCACATTCACCTCAGTAATTGTGTTGTTAAAACAACTGTTTGCACCCTGACTAATAGTTGAAACAACAAGAGCCGCTGCTGAAGATTTTCCCGAATCAATTAGAATTCGATTATTCGCCATAACGCGCTCACCCGTGCTTAGAAAAACCAACTGTAGTGGTTTCTCAATAGTTTGATTTGCGGCAATTTTAATTGTAATTGCTTGGTCGAAAAGTCCTGCGTTAAGTGCTGTAAAGACGTCGTTATCATTTAAGTTAACGAGGTGGTTTACTGCCGTAGCACTTGTATAATTAACTTCAAAGTCATTATTAATTTGGCTGATGTCTGACCGAATTTTACCATTTTCAATGATAATATAATTGTCTGAAATCAAATGGGATTGAACATCAATATCTGCTGAAGTTGTAGACGTATTTGTAAACTTCGTATTTGAAATTTTCCCAACCCGTGTATATTTCCAGTATTCATCCCGAGTCGTTGGAAAATCCATTCCCTTAACGCGTTCAATTACATTAGATTGAATATCATTTGAAGGAACATCAAGTTCACTTAAAAAGGCATCCATTTTTTCTGATAAAACTAAAGTCATTTCTTAAACCGTTTTTTCTTCTGTCAACCAATCGTATCCTTTTTCCTCTAATTCTAAAGCCAAGGATTTGTCTCCCGTTTTCACAATTTTTCCATCTGCAAGAACATGCACAAAATCTGGAATGATATAATCTAACAAACGCTGATAATGCGTAATGATGATGACTGCATTGTTTTCGCTTTTCAGTTTATTTACGCCTGCTGCCACAACACGTAAAGCGTCAATGTCTAATCCGGAATCAGTTTCATCCAAAAAAGCCACTTTCGGGTCAAGCATAGCCATTTGAAAAATCTCATTTCTTTTTTTCTCTCCACCAGAAAAACCTTCGTTCACAGATCGTGATGCTAACTTTGAGTCTAATTCTACCAGTTTCGATTTTTCACGCACTAAAGCCATGAATTCTTTCGCTGACATTGGCTCATCCTTGCGATAATCTCTAATCTCGTTTATGGCCGTTCTTAAAAAGTTAATATTGGACACTCCCGGAATTTCAATTGGATACTGAAAAGCTAAAAATAAACCTTCTTTTGCGCGCTCATCTGGATCTAAATCTAAAAGATCAATGCCGTCCATATTAACAGAGCCGTCGGTCACTTCGTAACCATCTTTCCCTGCCACAACAGATGCTAAAGTCGATTTTCCAGCGCCATTTGGCCCCATAACCGCGTGAATTTCACCCGCTTTTACGGTCAAGTTTAAGCCTTTTAAAATTGCTTTTCCTTCATCCTCAATCTCGGCATGAAGGTTTTTGATATCTAATAATACTTTACTCATTTTTTTCTTGATGTTAGATTGTAGATGTTAGACTTTTGGTCTTGGTTCTTTTTCTAAATCTGTTTTAATTATCGTTTCTCTTTTCGTTAAATAGCGCTTGGTGCTTAAGGTGTAATGAGCTCCTCGAAACTCGCACTCAATACTCAAACCTTTTTACCCAACACTGTTCTCCAATGAAATTGCTAAAAGTTTTTGTGCTTCAACGGCAAATTCCATTGGTAGTTTATTTAATACTTCTTTTACATATCCATTTACAATCAGACCAATTGCACTTTCTTCAGAAAGTCCACGTTGCTGACAGTAAAAAATTTGATCTTCACCAATTTTTGATGTGGTAGCTTCGTGCTCTAACTTGGCTGAATTATTTAAACATTCAATATAAGGGAAGGTATGTGCTCCGCATCTATCTGACATCAATAAACTATCACATTGTGTAAAGTTTCTTGCGTTATGTGCGTTTTTGTTTATTTGAATCAATCCTCTGTATGAATTTTGAGATTGACCGGCTGAAATCCCTTTTGAGATTACGGTACTTTTCGTGTTTTTACCCAGATGGATCATCTTAGTACCAGTATCTGCTTGTTGGTAATTGTTTGTCACAGCAACGGAATAAAATTCTCCAATTGAATTATCTCCTTTCAGGATGCAAGAGGGGTATTTCCAAGTTACGGCCGAACCAGTTTCAACCTGGGTCCAAGAAATTTTTGAATTTGTATGGCAAATACCACGTTTCGTTACAAAATTGAATATTCCACCAACGCCATCCTTGTCGCCAGGGAACCAGTTTTGCACGGTTGAGTATTTTATTTCGGCATCATCCAACGCTATTAATTCAACAACTGCCGCGTGTAACTGATTTTCGTCTCGTTGAGGTGCCGTGCATCCTTCTAAGTATGAAACATAACTACCTTCATCTGCAACAACCAATGTGCGCTCAAATTGTCCCGTTCCAGATTCGTTAATTCTAAAGTAGGTTGATAACTCCATTGGGCACCGCACCCCTTTTGGAATATAACAAAACGATCCATCAGAAAAAACGGCTGAATTTAGTGCGGCGTAAAAATTATCCGTCGTTGGCACAACTGTTCCAAGATGCTTTCTTACTAAATCGGGATGATTTTGAACGGCTTCACTGAAAGATGAAAAGATGATTCCTAATTCACCTAATTTCTCTTTAAAAGAAGTGGCAACTGAAACGGAGTCCATTACAAAATCGACTGCAACGCCCGTTAGTTTTTTCTGCTCATCCATTGAAATTCCCAACTTGTCCATTGTGGCTTTCATTTCTGGATCAACATCATCCCAACTTTCATACTGCTTTTTAGGTGCAGCGAAATATGAAATTTCTTGAAATTCTGGTTTTGTATAATGAACATGCGCCCATTCAGGCTCTTTCATTTCCTGCCAAATTTTAAATGCATTTAAGCGATATTCCAATAGCCATTCAGGCTCATCCTTCTTCGCAGATATCAAACGAATAACGTCCTCGTTTAACCCTACAGGGAATTTCTCTGATTCTATATCAGTTGTAAAACCGAACTTATACTCCTGGTTTTTTAAATCCGCTGCTAATTCTTCTTCTGTATAACTTGCCATTTAGTATCTCGTTGCTGCAGAATTTTGTTTTGCGTTTGAAGTAATTGTTTCTGTGATTAAAGTGAAAAACTTTCTCCGCATCCACAGGTGCGTGATGCATTAGGGTTGGTAAATACAAAACCTTTACCGTTTAACCCTCCGCTGTAGTCAAGTATTGTGCCAGCCAAATACAGCACACTCTTCTTATTCATGACCACTTTTATTCCGTTATCTTCAAACTCTTTATCGTCTTCCTCTATGCTATTGTCAAATTCTAATTGATACATCAAACCTGAGCATCCACCACCTTCAACTCCAACACGAATGAAATGTCCCTCGTTGTTTTCCTCACTCATCATTCTCAGTGCGGTATCTTTCGCTAAATCAGTAACTGTTATCATATCGCTTTTGTTTCGATTTATTCAAATTTATTGTGCCTCATTGTGCAAATAAAGATAAATATTTGTGCAAAAATACCCTTTTTATGGTATCGCAACAAAAAAAACAGCTAATAAATGGATTGGTCTTTTACGAAAATCGCTGTAGATATTGATAATACTGAGTTTTACGCTTATTTTTTATTTAGAATGATTCTAAACAGTTGAGGTCAAATCAGATAAAATTGAATAATTTGTCATTAATTAAAAACAGCATTAATTTTGTAATTTACTATAAGATTTGATAACGTGAAAGCGAACAGAGAACTAAACTCTTATTTAATTGTTTATAAAGATGTTTGCTATAAATCATTACGGTTATCATAAAATAAATTAGAAACATGAAAACATCAATCGCAAGAAAAGTACTGATGGCACTGTCCGGATTTTTTCTTCTTTTCTTTTTACTACAGCACTTCGTTATTAATTTTTCTTCAGTATTTGGTGACGGTGATGGATTTAATAGCGCTTCTCATTTTATGGGAACAAATTCAATTATTCAATTTGGCCTGCAACCCGTCTTAATTTTCGGTGTTATTTTTCATTTAGCAATGGGGATATATCTGGAATTACAGAATAATAAAGCGCGAAGTGTTAAATATGCTATGAACAAGCCTGGTGCAAATTCTAGTTGGATGTCGCGTAACATGATTTATACGGGTCTAATGGTTATGTTGTTTTTAGGACTGCATTTTTATGATTTTTGGATTCCTGAAATCAAAACAAAATTCATTGTTGGTGACATGACTGGTTTAATGGCAGATGGTGAGACTTTACGCTATTTTCATGAATTGCAATTGAAGTTTCAAGATCCAATTCGGGTGGCTTTATATTGTGTTTCCTTTATCTTCTTATCTCTTCACCTTTTACATGGATTTCAATCGGCTTTCCAATCTGTTGGATTCAATCACAATAGATACACACCAATTATTAAAAAATTAGGTAATTTATATGCTGTTTTAGTTCCATTAGGATTCATATTTATTGCAGTTTACCATTACCTTAATCCCCCTCATTAATATTTAGAAAAGATGTCAGTTTTAGATGCAAAAATACCGGAAGGACCAATTAAAGAAAAATGGACTAATCATAAGAACAACATCAATGTTGTTAATCCTGCAAATAAAAGACTAATTGATGTAATTGTAGTGGGTACTGGCTTGGCTGGTGGATCAGCTGCCGCATCTTTAGCTGAAATGGGATATGCTGTAAAAGCATTCTGTTTTCAAGATTCTCCGCGAAGAGCGCATTCAATTGCTGCGCAAGGAGGAATTAATGCAGCGAAAAATTATCAAAATGATGGTGATTCAGTTTACCGATTGTTTTATGACACGGTAAAAGGTGGAGATTATAGAGGAAGAGAGGCGAATGTTTATCGTTTGGCTGAAGTTTCTGCTAATATTATTGATCAATGTGTGGCGCAGGGTGTTCCGTTTGCTCGTGAATATGGTGGTTTATTAGATAACCGTTCATTTGGCGGTGTACTTGTATCACGTACTTTTTACGCAAAAGGACAAACGGGTCAACAGCTTTTATTAGGGGCTTATTCAGCAATGAATCGTCAGATTGGTAAAGGAAAAATAAAAATGTACAACCGCCACGAAATGCTGGACGTTGTAGTGGTTGGAGGTAAGGCGAGAGGAATTATAGCGCGTAATTTAATTACGGGATCAATTGAGCGTCACTCTGCTCATGCAGTAGTAATTGCTTCTGGGGGATATGGAAATGTATTTTTCCTCTCAACCAATGCAATGGGATCGAATGTAACGGCGGCGTGGAAAATTCACAAAAAAGGTGCTTTCTTCGCTAATCCATGTTATACACAAATTCACCCAACGTGTATTCCACGTTCTGGTGATTATCAATCGAAATTAACCCTAATGTCGGAATCATTAAGAAATGATGGACGTATTTGGGTGCCAAAGAATAAAGAAGATGTTGAAGCCATTCGAAATGGATCTAAAAAACCAGTCGAATTGTCTGAAGAAGAAAGAGATTATTACTTAGAAAGAAGATATCCTGCCTTTGGTAACTTAGTGCCGCGTGATGTGGCTTCAAGAGCAGCGAAAGAAAGATGTGATGCTGGTTATGGTGTAAACCAAACGGGTGAAGCTGTATTCTTAGATTTTGCTTCGGCAATTCAGCGTTATGGAAAAGAAGCAGCAACGGTTAATCACGAGCCAGATGCAAGTAAAGAACGTATTATTGAATTGGGTGCTGAAGTCATCAAAAATAAATACGGAAACCTATTCCAAATGTATGAGAAGATCGTCGATCAAAATCCATACAAAACACCAATGATGATTTACCCTGCGGTGCATTATACAATGGGAGGGATTTGGGTTGATTATAATTTAATGACTACTATACCTGGTTGTTATGCTGCTGGTGAGGCGAATTTCTCGGATCACGGTGCAAACAGATTGGGAGCGTCTGCATTGATGCAAGGTTTGGCTGATGGTTATTTTGTGTTGCCTTATACTATGGGCGATTATTTAGCAGATGAAATTAGAACGGGTCCAATTCCAACAGATTCGCCTGAATTTGATCAAGCTGAAAAAGATGTTCGCGGGATCATTGATACTTTGATGAATGTCAAAGGGACTAAATCAGTTGACCATTTCCATAAAGAATTGGGTATGGTTATGTGGAACAATGCTGGTATGGCGCGCAACGAAACAGATTTAAAGGCTGCAATCGCTAAGATCCGTAAAATTCGAGAAGAATTCTGGAAGGATGTTCGCATTCCTGGAGAAGCAACCGAATTAAATTCAGAACTTGAAAAGGCTATCCGTGTCGCAGATTTCTTAGAATTAGGTGAATTATTTGCTAAAGATGCTCTTGAGAGAAATGAATCATGTGGTGGACACTTTAGAGAAGAGTCTGTAGAGATTGGTGGAGAGCAAGAAGGAGAAGCAAAACGTGATGATGTGAATTTCAAATACGTTTCTGCTTGGGAATGGACCGGTGATCCAGGTGAAGCTAAACTGCACAAAGAAGAATTAGAATTTAAAGATATTGAGTTAAAAACACGTTCATATAAATAATAAAGTTATGTCGGAAACTACAATGAACTTAACATTAAAGATTTGGCGCCAGAAAGATGCTAAATCGAAAGGAAAAATAGTCAGCTATCCAATTTCTGGAATCTCTGGGCACATGTCTTTCTTGGAAATGATGGACGTTTTAAATGAACAGTTGATCAATGAGGGGCAAGAGCCTGTTGCATTTGATCATGATTGTCGCGAAGGAATTTGCGGAAGTTGCTCATTGCATATTAATGGGGAGGCACATGGACCAGATAGAGGCGTTACAACATGTCAATTGCACATGCGTATGTTTAAAGATGGCGATACTATCTTTATTGAGCCGTTTAGAGCAAAAGCATTTCCGGTGATAAAAGATTTAATTGTTGATCGTACATCATTTGATCGTATTCAACATGCAGGCGGATTTATTTCGGTAAATACTTCTGGAAACACCCAGGATGCGAATTCAATACCAATTCCTAAAGCAGATGCGGATAAAGCATTTGATGCTGCAACTTGTATAGGTTGTGGGGCTTGTGTTGCAAGTTGTAAAAATGCATCTGCAATGCTATATGTTTCTGCAAAAGTGGCACAGTTCTCATTGTTACCGCAAGGAAAAGTAGAAGCGAAAGACCGTGTGTTAAATATGGTTGAGCAAATGGATAAAGAAGGTTTTGGTAACTGCACCAACACTGGAGCTTGCGAAGTGGAATGTCCTAAAGGAATTTCTTTAGAAAACATTGCAAGAATGAATAACGAATATTTAAAAGCCTCGATTACTAGAGAAGCTTAGCAAAATAATAAAGAAAATATAATCCCTCCAAGTGCATTTCGAGAACCTCAATGTACCTGGGGGGATTTTTAGTTTAAAAAAACTAAATTGCCCTTTCAAAATACATGAATGATACAGAAGCCTATTGATATTTCCAATAAGACGGTCCTCATTGCTGCTTTAGACTGGGGTATGGGGCACACAACACGGTGCTTTTCAATCATTCGTGTTTTAATGGGGCAAGACAATAAACTTATTTTTGCTGGAGATGTTAATCAAATTCAATTTATTCGAAAAGAGTTTCCTAGCATAAGGATAGAGAAATTGGATGGATACAAAATATTACTTGATTCCAATAAAAACACCTACAGTCAATTGGCGCGCCAACGAAGTAAAGTTCAAAAAGCGATTAGAAAGGAAACGAAATGGTTGAATAGGTATTTGAATGAGAATAAAGTTGATGTGGTTATTTCTGATAATCGTTATGGGTTTTATAGTGTTGAAATCCCTTCAATTCTAATCACGCACCAATTGAATCTTCAAGTCCCAAACTTTAAATTTTTCGCAAATTATCTCATTAAAAAATATGTCCAACGATTCAGTGCGGTTTGGGTTCCAGATGACGCCCAGCGAACATTAACCGGTGAGCTTTCCAATCAAAAACTGAATATCCCCATCCACTTTATTGGGGTGTTGAATCGCTTTAAACAGGTAAAGGCTGAAAAAAAATACGACTATTTAGTTATTTTAACCGGTCCTGAACCTGAGCGGACAAATTTTTTAGAATACGCCAAGGAAGAAATGCTGAATTTAGGAGTTACGGCGGCCTTTGTTGGCGCACATGTGGATGGTTTTGATTCTTTTTTCTACCCAACCACGGCGGAATTGGAAACGCTAATTGCGCAGAGTAATTGTGTTTTCTCCAGAGCGGGTTACACCACAATTATGGAGATGGTTGGTCTGGATAAGAAGGCATTTCTTTTTCCAACGAGAGGTCAATATGAACAAGAATATTTAGCGAAGCACATCAAGCATCCGCAGTTACAATTCTTCAACGATTAATTTCGAGACGGCTACATATGCTCAAAAGTTCGTAGTAAAATGCCGCACTAAACAAATAGCATATGTGTATTATCCGTGTCAGCTCGAGCGTAAAAGTCGCCAACGGTAATAATACCATCTAAATCATCAATTAGGTCCTCTTTTTTTAGGTGGAACATATCCACAGCCAATTTACAGCCCCAAAGTTTCACGCCAGAATCTGAAAGGATTTCTAGAAATTCCCCAACAGGTGGTATATCCAATTTTTCCATTTCTTTCTTCATCATTCGTGTAGCCAAAGCCTCCATTTCTGGAAGTCCGCCTAGTAATGTTGGCATGTGCATTGCTGGGTTGCCAACTGTGGCCACATGTAAATGTTCTAATTTCTTTTTCTGAATGGCTTCCAATCCAAAAAAGGTAAAGAATATTTCTGATTCAATGCCTTCCATTCTGGCACCATTGGCCATTATAAATGCGGCGTATACATTTTCAATTGTTGCTTTTGATAAAATAAAAAGCATCTTTTTAGCTGCTGTAGGCATAATTATTTGTTTAAAACGGTTAGATACAACTTTTTGGTTTCGGAATTCCTGCAATCATTGTGGATACTTTTAAGGGACCACCTGGAAATAATGCGTAAAATTCTTTCACATTAAAGACACCACTTTTTTTGATTCCACGAATTGAAAGTGCTTCCTCTTTTTTGTGTTTACCTTGCAGGTAGTCAATAACTTCCCAATGTCTGTCAGTCATTTCAATACCTTTTTCTGTCGCAATTTCATGACCAATAGTTTTGTCCCATTGTGAGAAATCAGTGAGGTATCCCTCTTCATTTACTTTGATCGATTTACTGGCGATTACTTTTTCCATAATTCATTATTTTTTAATCTTTTTTTTCAATTATTTTTCCTTCTGTACTCATTGTTGTGGTTACAAAAGGGATATGTGTTCCTTTTAATAGCATGTTCCAATAAATCCACCTAAAAGCTAATTTTCCCATATGGTTCATTCTAGTTTCTTTCAGCAGCTTTAAGGGGGCGACACCTGGAATTGGAAAAGTTCCTTCAACTGGTTCTTGGGTATAATTAAAATCGATTAAAATTGCTTTCCCGTTTCCAGTTTCAACAAAACAATTCGAATGGCCATCAAATTCTTCTTTTAATGGTTTGCCTGCTATAAATCGCAATATGTCCTCTTCCAATATTTCACCTTCAAAATGCGCTACAGATCCAGCTTTTGATGCGGGTATATTAGAAGCATCTCCAATCACAAATATGTTTTCATGCGCCTTGGATTGAAGAGGCCCTTTATTTGTTGGAACAAAATTCATGTCATCTCCCAAACCAGATCTTTCAATCATTTCGTCTCCTAAGTTTGTGGGTGTGGTAACCAAAAAGGTCATATTCTACCTCTTGGCCTCCATAATCTATAATTTTCTTGTTTTTAAGATCTACTTTTTCAATATTGAAATACGTTACGTCCTTAATTTGTTTTTCCTCCAGTAAATAATCTAAAAGCTCGGTTGCTTTTGGTTTTGTAAAGGCGCCATCCAACGGAGTTACATAGGTGATATCCACCTTGTCTCGCATGTCTTTGTTTTTGAAAAAAGAATCGGCTAAAAAGGCAAATTCAAGTGGTGCAACAGGGCGTTTTATAGGCATTTCAGTAATATGGACAACCAGTTTTCCTCCTTGCCACTCACGCAACTTGTTTCGCAAGGCTTTGGCACCTTCAAACGTATAAAAATCAAAATGCTTTTATGCCATTCCGGTCCTTGCATGCCTTCTGTTTCTTCTGGGGCAATTTTGGTTCCTGTCGCAATAATTAATATATCGGAATTCAAGGTTTCATTCTCTAAAACGACGGTATTCTTCTCGGGAATCACCTTCTCAATTTTTTGAATGATATAATTGACTCCTTTTGGAATAAACTTGCCTCCCTTTTTTTTCACATCTTTTGACTTGTGCATGTCAAACGGAAGAAATAAAAACCCCGGCTGATAGTAATGCGTTCTGAATTGGTCAACAACAGTGATTTTCCAATGATCTTTCGGAAGTTTTTTGATCATATGATTGGCCATCATTGTTCCGCCTGTGCCAGCACCTAAGATCACTAAATTTTTCATCTTACTTTGTATTAGACGTCAAAGTTAAGGCCACTTTATCCGCCGAATACTGACAATCCTCAACTTATAGAATGAGGTTAGACATGTTGGTTGTGTATTCTATAGTTCAGATTAGCTATAAATACTAATCATGTTATTGCGCTTATTAGATGCTTTGTTAGTTTGGATGATTTAATATGCGATATAATAATTTGCTTTCGATTGATAGTCTTCAGATATTCCTTCAAAATTATGCGAGTCCCAGGTAATGTCTAAGTGTAGCCCACTGCGATAATCATTTGAATAATGATAATCTGGGATCCACTGGTCTGTCGGTTGTTCGTTCATTTCGTCCGTTTTAAAAACTTCCCAAGTTGGGTAACGGACATTTGTGAAATGTTCACCCATCAAAAGTGGATTCGGATTTAGGGGGGTTATTAGGTCTTGATATGACCATACACGGTGTTTACTTGTCTCGTGTTGACTTTTATATTCAACAATTAATGCCGGGTAGCTGATCCCGCTCGATTCTACCATCTGTTTAGCTATTACTAAAAGGCAAATTTCATGCTCCAGATCAAAATACCAATAATCGCCTACTTCCAAATTGTAGTTCATAATTAAAGTTGGATTAGGATCCTCATTTCCATTATAAACGAATGATTTTTTTTGTTTGGATCATAACGATAGAGCTTTCCAGTCTTGGACCAATTTATCTCCTTACTCCATTGGTCGTATGTCTCTGTTGTCGAATATTCTTCTTGCTCAAAAACTTTTCCGGATACCTGCCATTTTTTTCAATCGGATAAAAAACAGAACCGTCTATTTCATATCCATCTCTTCGCCTATAATCTAACGTCCAAGAATAATTTGATAGTGTCCCAGAATAATCCCCGCGGACATCACCCACATATTGGATGCCAGTATTCAATTTGATTGTAGTTTTAGCCATATTGGGATCCATGGTTTCCTGAATCAAATTGTTGTCAGTATTAGAATCATCAACTACCTCTTTTTTACATGCCGAGAATAAAAGAAGTGTAGACAATAGGAACAACGATTGAGATAGTTTCATGTTAATAAGTTTATAAGATGAAGGCGATTTTGTTTTGAATATTGTAAGCGGGGTTTAGTAAATTTCTGGTTACATAGTTGTTACAACGTTTAAGGACTTTATAACGGATACTGGATGCGCTTTCTTTTCGATATATGCGCGAGATTGAAAGAGTCGGATAGCAGGAGAATGGATCTCATTGCACTTATTCTCAGAGTCAAAGTGGGCTAGATAGTGTTTCTTATTTTTGATTCAACACGGTTTATCTTCTTAGAACTCCAACTTGAAATCATTGATATAGCCTTATCAGATGCCGCAATCACATCCTACGTCAAATTGAATTTCAACCCAAGATAATTTTTCGCGCCATTCTTTTTGGAATTCTTCGCTATAACTCATTCCGCGCAGATCAAATGATTCGAGTTTTTTAAGATTCACCATAGATTCTGGAATGACAGAAACCGTGTTGAACCAAATGTCAAAAATAACGAGTTCAGTCAAATCTCCAAAACATTCAGGAATTTCTGAGATATGGTTTTTGCCTAAAAATAGCTGCTTTAAACGCGTGTTTTTACAAATAACTTTCGGAATGAATTCAAATTTATTTTTTGTTAAATGAAGTACCTCAAGGTTTTCAAAAATGAAATTATCAGGGAGGTCAGTGAGTTTGTTTTTTGAAAGATCTAATTCCCGTAAGTTTTTAAAATTGAAGATTTCTTGCGGAACTTCTTTTAAAGAACCACGACTCAAGTCAAGTCGATAGACCGAGTCAGGGTGAGCTAGCAAAGCATCTTCTAACGATTCAAATAAATGATTCGTTTGAGCGTAACCAATTAGTTGGAATAAACTAATACAAAATATGGTGACAAGCTTCTTTATCATGTTCTAATTGTTCCTTCAACGCCTCGAGCGATTCAAAGCTCTGCTCTGATCTTATACGATTGTATACAGCTACCGAAAGCTCTTGTCCATAAATCATTTCGTCAAAATCAAAAAGGTTAACCTCAATTCTATGCTCATTTGAATTTTCAACCGTGGGGCGTGTTCCAATATTCATCATGCCGCCATAACTGTTATTCCGGACCTTTACTTTTACCGCATAAACCCCATTTTGCGGAATGACTTGGTTCTCGTTAGTAGGCGCTATGTTTGCCGTAGGGAATCCAATTTTAGTGCCAATTTGATCGCCGTGCATTACTTTGCCTTCAAATTGAAATGGCTCGCCCAAAAATTCATTGGCCTTAATAATATCACCTTCTTTAATTGCATTCCGAATTTTAGTTGAACTAATTTTGATGTCTGATTTGCTATAAGCCGGGATTTCTTGAACCGCAAAATCGTAGGTCACACCCAATTCTTTCAGCAATTCCAAATTGCCTTCTCGGTTCCGTCCAAAATGGTGATTATAGCCAATTGTCATTAATTTAACATTGATTTTATTCACCAAAATATCTCGCACAAATGCTGTAGCAGAAAGTCTTGAAAAATCAACTGAAAAAGGGTAAAGAATCAAATGGTCAATTCCAAAACGTTCTAATTTTTTTATTCGCTCATCAATTGATTGAATCAGCGTCATCCCATGATCAGTTGGGTTTAACACAATTCTTGGATGCGGAAATAGCGTAAATAAAACTGTCTCACCGTCAAGCATTTGAGCGCTTTTTTTTAAAAAATTGATAATTTCTTGGTGACCTAGATGTACGCCGTCAAATGTTCCCAATGTTAGAGCGGCATTTTTTATTTCAGGTACTTCGTCAATTGAATAATAAACTTTCATCTAACTACTTTAGGTCAATTAAGGAAGTTAGTTTAAACACGCTGTGGGTCATCTTTTAGACTGAAAATTTTTGTTTCTTTTCAATTATTCGAATGTGAATAAGTGAGATTGTTAATAATTTTTTATCAAAGTTATGTAAAAAACTTGCATCAAGCCCTTGCTAAAGAATAAAAAGAACTAAATTTGCACCACGAAAATTAAATAATTATTCAAAAAAATAAGGTAATGTCTACTATCAAAGGTAAGATTTCAAGGGTAATAGGTCCGGTAATTGATGTAAGTTTTGAGAACGGGGTTGAACTTCCGGAAATCATGGGTGCATTGGAAGTTGTAAAAGAGGACGGTACAAAAGTCGTTTTAGAGATACAACAGCACATTGGTAACGATTCTGTAAGAAGTATCGCAATGGATTCATCAGATGGATTTACAAGAGGGATGGAAGTTGTTTCAACAGGTTCACCTATTTTGATGCCAAAAGGAGAAGCAGTTAAAGGACGTTTGTTCAATGTAACTGGTGATGCGATTGATGGTATTGGTGAAGTTTCAAAGGAAAACGGTCTACCAATTCACAGAGAAGCACCAAAATTCGAAGATTTATCAACTGCAACTGAAGTACTTTTTACAGGGATAAAAGTAATTGACCTAATTGAACCTTATGCAAAAGGTGGTAAAATTGGTTTGTTCGGTGGAGCAGGGGTTGGAAAGACGGTACTAATTCAGGAGTTAATTAATAACATTGCGAAAGCATATGCTGGATTATCTGTATTTGCAGGTGTAGGAGAAAGAACAAGAGAAGGGAATGACCTTTTAAGAGAGATGTTAGAGTCGGGAATTATCAACTACGGTGAAGATTTCTTACATGACATGGAAAACGGTGGATGGAGTCTAGAAAAAATCGACAAAGAAAAATTAAAAGAATCTAAAGCAACATTCGTTTTCGGACAAATGAACGAGCCTCCAGGAGCAAGAGCACGTGTTGCACTTTCTGGATTGACTTTAGCAGAGTACTATAGAGATGGTGAAGGAGACGGTAAAGGAGCAGATATCCTTTTCTTCGTTGATAACATCTTCCGATTTACACAAGCAGGTTCTGAGGTGTCAGCACTATTAGGACGTATGCCATCTGCAGTAGGTTACCAACCAACGTTGGCGACAGAGATGGGAGCAATGCAAGAGCGTATTACTTCAACTACAAATGGTTCAATTACATCAGTACAAGCGGTATACGTGCCAGCGGATGATTTAACGGATCCGGCTCCAGCAACAACATTTGCTCACTTGGATGCAACAACAGTATTGTCTCGTAAAATTGCTGAGTTAGGAATTTATCCTGCGGTGGATCCATTGGATTCTACATCAAGAATTTTAACTGCTGATATTGTAGGAGCTGAGCACTATGATTGTGCACAACGTGTAAAATTAACATTACAGCGCTATAAAGAATTGCAAGATATTATTGCAATTTTAGGAATGGATGAGCTTTCTGAAGAAGATAAGTTAATCGTTCACAGAGCAAGACGTGTGCAACGTTTCTTATCTCAACCTTTCCATGTAGCTGAGCAGTTTACTGGTTTAAAAGGTGTACTTGTTGATATTAAAGAAACAATTAAAGCGTTTAACATGATTATGGATGGTGAATTTGATCAGTATCCAGAAGCAGCTTTCAACCTTAAAGGAGGAATCCAAGATGTAGTTGAAGCAGGTGAAAAAATGATCGCTGAAAATTAAAACTAGAATAAAATGTTATTAGAGGTAATCACACCAGACGAAACATTATTCAAAGGCAACATTTCACATGTTGTTTTACCAGGCATTGATGGCTCTTTTGGGATTTTAAATGGGCATGCTCCAATGATTTCAGCTTTAGCAAAAGGTTCAGTTAAGGTGGACCAATTAGTTGCTGAAAACGATTCAGAAGAGTTTGAAGGTAAATACAATACTGAATTTAAAGAAAAAGCAAGCTTTGCTTTTGAAATTAACGGTGGCGTTATTGAAGTAAAAGACAATAGCGTGATTGTTTTAGCCGAATAAGATAGAAACGAAAATTTTAAAAGGGGTCCCAACCAACGGTGATCCCTTTTTTGGTATTATAAAGCCTGTGTTGGAAAGAAGCGATTTGGCCTGAATATAGGAGCAAGGGCTGTTAAGCTTTGTTAATAAAACAATTTAATACGCATAATCACGTTTAGAATGAGTGGAATTGTGAAAAAAATCATGCAAATTTGTTCTTCTCGATTGAAATGGGCTATAAAGACAAATTAGATAAAGACAATATTCCGGAACATGTTGCTATAATTATGGACGGCAACGGACGCTGGGCAACTGAAAAAGGGCAAATGCGCCTCGTTGGTCATGCAACTGGGGTAGAATCTGTTCGGGAGAGCTTAACAGCCGCAAGTGAAATTAACGTCAAGTTTCTTACTTTATATGCTTTTTCTACTGAAAATTGGAACCGTCCAAAGGAAGAAGTTGATGGCCTAATGGACCTTTTAGTGAATACCATTTCTAACGAAATTGAATCCCTGAATAATAATGATGTTCGCCTTTTAACTATTGGCAATACGCCTGATTTACCAGATAGCTGTAGAAATGAGTTGTTAAATGCCATTAAAAGAACTGAAAAGAATAAAGGAACTGTACTCGTTTTGGCATTGAATTATAGCGCCAAAAATGAGATCAAGCAAGCCATTAAACGAATTGCTGAAGAATATAAATCAGGTGATATTGAGTTAGATGATATTGACGACGAATTAGTTGAGAATCATTTATACACTGCCGGTATTCCTGATCCAGAATTAATGATTAGAACGAGTGGAGAAATTAGAATAAGCAATTTTCTATTGTGGCAATTGGCTTACAGCGAATTACATTTCACATCTGTGTTTTGGCCTGATTTTAAGAAAGAAGATTTTTATAGAGCTATTTACGAATACCAAACACGCGAGCGCCGCTTTGGTTTGATTGGGGAACAGCTGAACGAATTAGACAAGAATGATTAAATATCTCATAGTATTAGTTTCAATAGCCTTTTCTGGTGGACTTTTTGCCCAAATTAAAGGTGACAACATCATTGGTGGTGATAATTCGTTTTTAGAACCTAAAAAGTATACCATAGCATCCACAACTGTCACTGGTGTGGATTATATGGATGCAGACGCTATTCGATTAGTATCTGGTTTAACTGTTGGTAAAGAAATTACAATTCCAGGACAAGATATTTCTAAGGCAATTCAAACCTTATGGGAGCAAGAGTATTTTTCTGATGTCCAAATATTGGCAGATAAAGTAATTGGTGATGATATTTTCTTGGTAATTGCTTTGAAAGGTAGACCTAAATTGGGGGGATATAAATTTGAAGGTGGAATCAGAAAAGGAGAAGAAGACAACCTGAGGGAAATTATTGATCTTGTCCCTAACATTACAATCATTACAGAATCTTTAGTTCAAAACACAAAGAATATCATTAAAGGATATTATAACGAAAAAGGATTCTATCGCGCAAAGGTTGACATTATTCAGGTGCAAGACACTTCAAACTTTAACTCTCGGAACTTCCACATTATTGTAGACAAGAAGGAAAGAATTAAAATACAACACATCAATGTTTATGACAATGAGGTGTTACTTGAAGATGATGACGCTAAAATTTACAATAAAGTCAAAACTAAAGTAAGTTATTCTGATAATGGTATTCGCAGGTCAATGAAGGATACCAAGCAGAAAGGAATCATGCGTATTTTCAAACGTTCAAAATTTAATCAAACAGCTTATGAGCGAGATAAGGCTATTATAATTGAAAAATACAACGCCATTGGTTTACGTGATGCTATTATTGTGAAGGATTCGGTGTATGAAATTGATGAAAAGCACATGGGCATTGATATTTATATTGAAAAAGGCCAAGAGTATTATTTTGGAGACATTAAGTGGGTTGGGAATTCAAAATATAGAGATGGTCAATTGGATACCTTAATGGGGATTGAAAAAGGCGATATTTTTAATAGCGGCTTAATTGAACAGCGTCTCTATGGGAGTCAAGATGGGCGTGACATTACTTCATTGTATATGGATCGTGGGCACTTATTCTTTAATGTAGTTCCAGTTGAAACAAGTATTACAGACGGGAATCAAATTAACTATGAAATGCGAATTAATGAGGGGAAAGAAGCACGTATTCGCAATATCATACTTAAGGGAAATACAAAGACAAATGATCATGTGATCTTAAGAGAGATTAGAACTAAACCTGGTGATTTATTTAATCGTAACGATATCATTAGAACACAGCGTGAATTAGCAAATTTGGGTTATTTTGATCCAGAGCAATTTGGAGTAAATCCAATTCCTAATCCTGTGGACGGAACAGTGGACATTGAATATACAGTTGTGGAAAAATCATCTGATCAAATTGAACTTTCTGGTGGTTTTGGTGGAGGCCGTTTAATTGGCACAGTTGGACTTTCTTTCACGAATTTCTCAACAAAAAATTTCTTTAAAAAAGGTGCGTGGCAGCCATTGCCAGCAGGAGATGGGCAACGCTTAAGTCTTAGAGGGCAAACCTTTGGTCGTGGATATCAATCATATAATTTATCGTTTACTGAGCCTTGGTTAGGTGGAAAAAAGCCAACTTCATTCACTATTTTCAGTTCATACTCTTTATTAACAAATAGTTTAGATAGAGATAATGATGCTTATAGCCAAACTTCAATTACATCAATTGGTGTTGGTTTAGGTTCACGTTTAAAATGGCCTGATGATTATTTCCAAATTTATGGAGAATTCAATTATCAATATTATGATTTAAGAAAATCACAATACTTTATCTTTACAGATGGATATTCGAATAATATTTCTTTAAAAGGCGTATTAACAAGAACGTCAATTGGTGATCCAATTTATCCAAGAACGGGTTCTAAATTTACCTTAACAGCAAAAGCAACACTACCTTATTCTTCGTTTGATGGAATTGAGGATAGTGAATACCCAGGACTTTCTGATCAGGAGCGCTATAAATTTGCTGAGTATTATAAAATAAAATTCACAGGTGAATGGTATGCGCCACTAGATAAAAACAAAAAACTAATTCTACATCCTAAATTCGGTTTTGGTTTCTTAGGCGCGTATAATTCGGCAAAAGGCTATTCACCGTTTGAGCGTTTCTATTTGGGTGGAAGTGGATTAAACGGTACATGGCAATTTGATGGTCGAGAAATTATTTCTTTAAGAGGTTATACAGGCCAAACACCAGTTTCTGCAACTACAGGTGGAACTGTAATCGCCAAGTACTCATTGGAGTTACGTTACCCGTTATCTCTAAATCCAAGTGCAACAATTTATGGATTAATGTTTGCCGAAGCAGGAAATACTTGGGACTCATTCAATAAATTCGATCCTTTTAACGTTAAAAGGTCTGCGGGAGTAGGAGTACGTTTATTCTTACCTATGTTTGGAATGTTAGGAGTTGATTTTGCTTGGGGATTTGATCCTTTAGATGTTGGAGCGTCAGGAGCCGGTAACGGATCTGCCGATCCAGGAGCGAATATTAAAGGTTATACTTTTGGCTTCTTCCCAATCATTGGTATGAATATTGGAGATTTATAATTAAAATATTAAATTTGCCCAATCTTTTTGTCGCCGCACAGAAAGAGATGGCATAAAATAATATAAATGAAAAAAGTAGTTTTAGCATTTTTCCTTTTGGTGGGCATGATGAGTAGCGCATTCGGACAGCGTTATGCATATGTGGATACACAATATATCTTAGATCAGATGCCAGAATATGGAGAAGCTCAAGTTGAATTAGAAAAGGCATCAGAACAATGGCAAAATGAAATCGAAGTATTATTTTTAGATGCGCAGAAAAAAAGAAAAGACTTTGCCGCAGAAGCAATTCTACTTCCCGCTGAGATTAAAAAGCAACGAGAAAAAGAAATTGAAGCGGCTGAAACACGTGCGAAAGACATGCAGAAAAAACGATTTGGCGTAGGTGGAGATCTTTTTGCTAAACGAGAAGAGCTCATTAAACCAATTCAAGATAAAATTTTTAATGCGATTCAGGAAATTGCTTCAGATCGCAGCTATGCCTTTGTTTTTGACAAGGCAAATCAATCAAATTTATTGTATGCTGATCCTAAATATGACATCAGTGAACAGGTGCTAAGAAAAATGGGCATCAAAATTGATAATAAGTAAAACAGAAACAAGGAAACAAATAAAAGATGAAAAAATTAATAATTGCAATAGTAGCCCTTTTTACATTCGGAGCATTTACAGCTTCAGCTCAATCTTTTGGGCATATGAATTATCAAGATGTTATGGATACATTGGATACATACAAAGAAGCTGAGAGGTTAAATGCACAGGAAACAGAGTCATTTGAAACAACATATCTCGCATTAGAAAGTAAATTAGCAAAAGATTACGAAGTTTATATGGCTTCTCAGGACACTATGAATAAGTACATGAGACAGATTGAGGAAAATCGATTAACGACTATGCAGAATGACATGCGTGCATTAGAGCAAGCATATCAGGCAGAAATTCAAGCGATTCAAACAAAATATGTTGGCGCTTTAATAGCTTGGCTTGATGAGGCAGTGGAGATTGTAGGATCTAGACGTAAATTAGATTACATCATGTATTTTGATGCAACGAATCCAACAATGTGGGTAAACCCTCTTAAAGGCGTTGATGTGACAAATGAAGTGATTACAGAAATGTTGATTTTAGAGAAATCGAAACCACTCGTAATACGTAATTAGTATTATTGCCAGTAGATAAAAAATTTACTAGAAACATAAGTTTTTATAAAAGGTCGCCAATGAGCGGCCTTTTTTTATAATTTAGCGTTGTGGAACGACCAATAGGCATATTTGATTCAGGCATAGGAGGCCTGACCGTAGCAAAAGCCATTTCCAGACATTTACCCAATGAACGCTTTATTTATTTTGGAGATACCGCTCATTTACCTTATGGCGACAAATCAAAAGAAGCGATTCAGCGATACGCTAAAGGCATTTCAAAATTTTTACTAGCCAATAATTGTAAAACAATAGTTATTGCGTGCAACACAGCTTCGGCGGTCTCATATGAGTATTTAAGAGATAAATATGCGGGTACAATTCCAATAATCAATGTAATTGATCCTATTATTGAAACCGTGGTCGCCAATGGTACGCATAAAAAAATTGGTCTTATCGCGACAAAAGCCACAATTCAGTCGGGTGTCTATCAAGAAAAAATGAAACGCCGTAACCCAGATATTACCATGAAGGTATTGCGCACCCCTTTGTTGGCTCCAATGATTGAGGAAGGGTTTAGTAAGGATAAAATAAGTAAAACCGTCATTGAAAATTATTTGAGCAATCCTATTTTTGAAGGAATTGATAGCCTTATTTTAGGATGCACGCATTACGTTCTAATTAAGGATGAAATCAATAATTTTTTTGATGGGAAAGTGACATTGTATGATTCGACAGACATTATGGCACACAAAATGATTGAAGTTTTTGAGTCTGAAAATTTACTAAGTTCTAAAAAATCAGGCGACAATCATTTTTATGTATCTGACATAACCGAAGGGTTTCAAGAATCCACTAGCCGATTTTATGGGGACAACATTCGTCTTGAATTATTGAAAATATAAAGGACTCATTTTTCAAATTATCACTTGTGACTAAAACTCGTTTTCAAATTCATTATCAAATCAAATCTGATTTTAATTCTACACTTTTAGAAAGTATTAAGACATTGGTCAAAACAGGTATTAATGGTTTGGTATTAAATCCAGGCAACTATAAAATTACGATAGAGCAGGGGAAGCAAATTGCTCAAATTTGTGGCGAAAATGTAGATCTCATTATTACAGATGACCTTGACTTTGCGAAACAAATAAATGCGAAAACAGTCTTCCTTTCAACCCTTGATGAAACTATGAACAATCTGGCAGATAAATATCCAAACATGAGAATTGGTGGAGGAGCACAAAGGCTGGCAGATTGTAAAAACTGGGAATTATTAGATGCAGCCTATATCGATTTTAATCCTCCACGAGCTAGTTTAGAAGAAGAAAAGAACCCATTTATACTTGGCGCTGAATTATATCAGGCCGTAATTCCAAAAAAAGTAGAATACGGTTGGATGATCCTGAGTTTAAACACCCCCGTTTTTGCATCAAACCTAAAGTCGCTGTCCGATTTGGAAGAATTAATTAATAATACTCAAATTACTGGTGTTGTTATAAATGATGACTTTGAGCCGAAATTGGATTTAGGTAATTCCATTCATAACATTAGGGGAATTGTGAAATAATTCCATTATTGATGATTGATCAAAAACGCCTATCTTAGAACCAAGTGGAATGCAATTTGATTTTTGAGATTTGAATTTTGGACTTATATTCAAAAAAAACGGTGCTAAAAATACTATTCACATATCCAGAGGCCTTGCCTCACTAAACGCTCCTCTTGCAAAACCCAATGTAGGACGAATGGGATTTTCTGCAAGTGTATAAGCCCGATTACTCAAAGGAGGAAATGGTGAATATTTTAGAGCTGATTTCAGATTACCATTACAAAGTGGTTTTACACTCCCACTTTTAACTGATTCATGAGTTTGATTTGGCGGGGATTAACATGACAGCAAAAGTTATGGCGAACCTGTCCTATCCTGACGAGTTTACTTCGGTATGTGATATGAGGGATTTAAGTTTCCGAGATGGACAGATATATGTTAAGGGGCAGCGACCAGATTATTATAATTGGTTTATTGGCTTTGCAATCACCTATTTGGCTGTTGTTGTTGTTGTTGTTTGGATTTTGGCAGATCGTTATGAAGCGCAGGGTTTACCAAAAGGATATAAACAGTTGTTGAAAGGTCAAAATTTAAATAAATAATGACTAATCCCGCACGAAATTCACCATAAACTCGCTAGTGGTATAATGGTGAAGCGAATAGCATACATTGTATTCAATCGATTCCGTTCCCTTGCTCTATGCGCTACGAAGAATTTCTGCAGCCATTTCAGGCGTTAGTGGTTTTTGAAGTATCGCTTTAATACTCCCTATAATTTTTGATTTTTCCTGTAATCGAACCGAATTATCATTCGTCAAAAAGTAGATGATAACTTTACCTGGATCTAAATCAATTAGTTCTTCTAATTCCTCAATGATCTCCAGCCCAGACATACCGGGCATTTGTTGATCTATTACGACTAGGTGTTTTTGCTGGTTTTCTGGATCAAAAAGTGTCTGAGTCAAGGATGTAATGGCCTCGTTGCTGTTGTCAATAATCGACATATTAGCATTCGAATTAGCACCGCGAATTAAATACTCATTAATTATATTTTCTGTTGGGTTGTCATCAATTAAAATTATATTTTTTGACATATGTGGTAGTTTGGAACGTATTTACGGTGATTTTAAATCACGAACATGAAATAGTCCACAAAACGACCATTTAAATCGTTTAACATAATAATTGTTAAAGACAATTCCTTAGTGCAAAAGGAGCTTTTCAGTTCTTTGAACGGTATTATTTCTCAGCAGCAAAATGTAAGAACCTTTGCTTAACTCACTAAGGTCAAGTATCATTTTATTATCAGAAGTTACCGCTGAAAGAACGCTCTGACCTACATGGTTTAATACAATTATTTCCAATTGACCAACTGCCTCATACGAATTGCTAATTTCTATGGTTAATTCTCCCTTAGATGGATTCGGATAAATGCTGAATTCGGGAATTGCTGAGTTCTGAATACTTGCTCCTTCAATCAAATAACAAGCGGATGTATCGATACAAAAATCTTTTTCAATAATTACAGCATATTCGCCATCTTCCGTTGGAGTATAAGTGATTTCAGTCTCGCCTGAAATTATTTCAAATGGGTCGCACTTGATCCATTGGTAGCTAGTTGAACCTCCTTCTGGTTCGTTTGAACTCAAGGCTGGTAATCCAGCATCATTAAGTGTTATATCGATTTCTGTAGTCACATCAACTGTAGTGATCACAGTGCTGTCGCAAGCATCATCAAAGATAAAAACATCCGTATAGGTTCCAGATTCAGTATAGATTGATTCTCCAACAACAACGGATTCGCCGGAACAAATATTAAACGATTGTTCCATGACATTGTCTTCCGCTATGTTTAATTCTGTTGTTACAATGCTGTCACAGCCCATTTCACTTGTGAGTGTGTTCATATATGTTCCAGATTCATCATAAGTCATTCCACCAATTTCATAGGTTTCACCAAAGCACAAATCCACCGACTCTGTCATTTCAATCAGTGGGCTAACTGCTAGATTAGTTGTAACAATACTGTCACAGGCATCACTATTTAATAAGGTGTCAACATATATACCGGTTTCGGTATAAACAGAGATCCCAACTTCGAATGATTCACCCGCGCATATTTCAACGTCTTGAGCAAATGCTTCTTCTGTACAGGTTAAACTGCTAAAAAAGTAAGCCGCTCCGGCATCTTCAGTGTAGAGTAATGATGCCGAGTCTAAATCTTGTTGCCAGGCACCAACAAGAATCGTGTGATCTGAAATGGCAACGGCGTCTGCAAATAAATCTAAGCTATCTCTGTCGCTTGCATCTATTTTTTCAATCTCTTCCCAAGTTCCGTCATCATCTTTTTCAAAAATGTATGCGGCTCCTGCATTTCCTAATTCTGCCCCTCCATCTTCATCATAGTTGTGAGCTTCCGCACCAATCACCATATAATCTCCTTCAACGTCCACTTCAATTCCAAAGTGGTCACCCACATCTCTATCGCTTGCGTCAATTTTTTGAACGCCCCACACACCCGCAAGGTCTCTGGTATAGATGTATGCTGATCCTGCATTATGCAGCCATGCACCTTCAAATTCACTTTCATCTTCTGCTTTTGCGCCCACTACCGCCACGTTAGAATCAATTGCCACTGAATAGCCGTAACGATCCCAGCCACCGCGAATTGTTGCAATTACTTTTTGATCGGCACCCCAAACACCTGCATCACGTTTAAATATATACGCAGCTCCGGCTTGACTTATGCCCCAAACACCTTCTACATTATAATCACCATTGTGAGCTCCAACGATCATATAATCGCCGGAAATAGCTATGGAGCAACCAAATAAGTCGCCGTAATCAATGTCTTGATAACCCCAAATATCCAACTCTTCATCACCTCCGCCCGCATCTGCTTGGCGGTCCCATGCCACTACTTTTTGTGTTTCTGACCACACGCCGTCATCTCCACGATCGTAAACATAAACTGAGCCTGATCGAAAAATGAAATCGCCACCAAGTTCATCATGACCTTCTTTATGGGCGCCTACAATTATTGTATTTCCTGAAACGTCAACGGTCCATCCATACTCATCACTGGTGTCGCGATCTGAAGCAACAATTTTTTGAACCTCATTCCAAACACCCAACTCATCTCTTTCAAAAATATAGGCCGATCCTGCCTTTGATAAACTGGCGCCGTCATCTATATCATGATCTTCGCCATATGCACCCACAACAGCATAATCACCGTCAATCGCTACAGACCATCCAAAACGGTCATAATCGTCTTGGTCTGAATTGTTGATTTTTTGAACAAAAGTCCAATTTTCAATTCCCATTTTCTCAAATACATAGGCTGATCCCATATTCGGATTCAATTCGCCAAAATCATCACCATAAGCACCAACTATTGCATAATCTCCTGATATGTCCACGGCATAGCCCATCCGATCTTCCTCAGCGCGATCAAAAGCGGATGCTTTAATAACTTCAGTAAATGTTTGTGATTGCGATAGAATAGGGAAGGCAATCAATATTGTAGCGATTAATAGTTTCATAGCGGTTGGTTTTTAACTAAAAAAGGAGGTTTATAAACTGTACCATAAACCTCATTTCAATTTCAATTTAGTAACTTAATATTAATATTTACTCAATTTTTCAATAATTTCATTTTCACCATCTGTTAATTTAATTACGTAAACACCGTTCGCGAAATGGCTTAAATCAATGTTTGTTTTAGTTGATTTGATTGTTGTGAAGTATACTATGTCTCCTAATTGATTCGTTATGGTTGCAGTTAGTGCAGCGTTTGTAAAGTTGCCAGCATCAATTGTAAATTGACCATTACTTGGATTTGGGTATATGTTCACTTGTTCTTGAAAATAAGCATCAATTCCAACACCTGTAATATCTAAACAGTCGGTTGTGTCTGAACAGTCACCATCTGTAATGATAAGTGCATAGGAACCATTTTCAGTTGCAGTGTATGTATCATCAGTTGCGCCGTCAATAATTTCAAAAGGATCACATTGAATCCATTGGAAAGTTGTTGTTTCAATATCAGGATCGCCACCTGTTAAGGTCAACACATCAACTATTATGATGCTTACATCAATAACAGGTAAGACTGTTAATGTGGTTAAAACAGTACTATCACAAAATGTTTCAGATACAAAAATATCCGTGTATGACCCAGATTCGTCGTAATTTGAATCTCCCACAGTAAATGTTTCTCCTGCGCAAATGGTAGCTTCTTGCTCCACAATATTTTCTTCTTCTACAAAAAGCTCTGTGGCCACAATACTATCACAACCATCAATTGAGTTTAATGTATCAATGTAGCTTCCGGTTGTACCATATGTGTTGTCACCAATTGTATAGGTTGTTCCAAAACAAATTGAAATTGATTGATCTTCTGAGATTAAAGCATTAACGGTAAGGTTCGTGGTTACAATACTGTCACAGGCATCAATGTTTGATAAAGTGTCAGCGTATGTTCCAGTGGCAGCATAAACGCTTTCTCCAACCTCGAAAGTCTCACCAAAGCAAACGACTATATCTTGTGAAGTTGCTACTTCTTCACATAAAACAGCACTGTAAAAATATCCTGCTCCAGCGTCTTCGCTGTAATCCATACCAACAGAATCTAAATCTTGTTGCCATGCACCTACAAAAATAGTTGTCTCTGAAAGGGAGACAGCTTCACCAAAGTAGTCATCAGCGTTACGATCTGAATTGACAATTTTTTGAATTTCTGACCAAACTCCATCTCCGTCTTTTTCAAATATATAGGCTGCTCCTGCATTAGAAAGTGAATCCCCAGGACTTCCGTCTCCTAAAAATAAATCTTCCTGCTCGGCGCCAATCACAAGGTAGTCTCCATCAATTGCGATATCTCTTCCAAAGTGATCACCAGCTGTTCTGTCACTCGCATCTAATTTTTGAATTTGAGACCAATCACCTCCGCCATCACGTTCAAATATATACGCTCCACCGGCATTCATCAATGACTCTCCTTCTAGTTCACTTTCATCTTCTGAGTATACGCCAATGGCTATTATGCTTGAATCGATATCCACGGCATATCCAAATCTATCATATGGATGCCGGATTGACGGTAATAATTTTTCAACCTCAGTCCATGTTGTACCAGTTCTTTCAAAAATATAGGCCGTACCTGCATTCCATGAATATCCTGTTCCCACACCACCGGCACCATAATCATGCATGTGACAACCAGCAATTAGATAGTCGCCCCATATAGCAATGCTTCCTCCAAATAAATCGGAAAAATCCTCGTCAGATGGGTCAGGCCTTCCACTTGGATAAACGTGATCATCTGATCGGTCAGAGGGAACCAGTTTTTGTGTTTCTGTCCAGACATCTCCTATCAGGTCGTAAGTGTAAACAGCACCAGAGTGGTATTCAAAGTCTAGTCCATCTTCATCATAACCCTCATTGTGTGCTCCAATAACAACGGTTGTTTCATAAATATCTACAGACCATCCAAATTCAGCATCAGCAACTCGGTCAGATGCAACGATTTTTTGCATTTCCGTCCAAGTCCCATCAACTCCTCTTTCAAAGATATAAGCCGAGCCTGCTTTTGCCATTGAGTTATTGTCATCAGCATCATGGTCTTCACCATAAGCCCCAACAACAATATACTCGCCATTTATAGCAACTGAATAACCAAATCTGTCATAATCGTCTTGATCTGAATTATTGATTTTTTGAACAAATCCCCAATCTTCAATTCCTGTTTTTTCGAATATATAGGCCGATCCCATATTTGGATCGGTAGCACCAAAATCGTCGCCATAAGCTCCTATGATTGCATAATTTCCGGATATGTTGACTGAATAACCTGCTCGATCTTCTGAATCACGATCGAAAGCTGCAGCTTTAAAAATTTCAGTAAATGTTTGAGAATAAACAATAGCGCAGGTTATCATTAAGAATAATGAAAGTAGCAATTTCATTTTTAATGTGTTAAAAAAAGACCACAAAAGAATCGAATAGGAATCCAATTCTACGGTGAGCCTTAGTTAGTTGTGCCGCAAATATAAGCAAGACCTATCAAAGAAAAAAGGTAATTAATCGATTTAAATGTGGCATTCACCCGATAAATAGGTTTATCTAATGTTTACCTTCTCAATTTTAGTTCCGAGTTCGCTCGTAAGTTTTAAGACGTAGATTCCCGCAGATTGGTTTTCAATTGAAACATGATGGATATTGGAATTGATTGTTCCTTTATAAATAACCGCCCCTAATGCATTGTAAATTTCAACTTGTGTTCCAGCTAATAAACTTCCGTTAATTGTGAAAGAACCATTGCTCGGGTTCGGGAAAATTGAGATGGATTCACCAAATGAAGATTCCTGAAGACTACTCCCAGGATCATCTTCTATCATTACAGTGTAACAATCAGAAGTGTCTGTACATCCCCCATCAGTAACAACTACAGCATATTCTCCACTCTCTTCAGCAATAAATCCTTGGGTAGTTGCTCCGTCAATAATCTCAAATGGATCACAAGTATACCATTGATAGTCAGCGTCATCTAAAACCGCTTCTAACAAGGCTTCGTCTACATCTACATCTGTATCAATTGGGGCTGCAATTTCTATGTATGTGAATACAAGGCTATCGCAACCAGCATCTGATTCGAACTCATCAATATAAGTCCCAGCCTCATCATAATATGAATCACCAACCCAAACAAATTCTCCAGCACAAAGGAAAAATTCTTGTTCTGTTTCTATTTCATCAGCCACGCTTAAAATTGTAGTGACCGTACTATCACAACCTAAATCGGTTATAATAACATCTGTATAAACTCCAGTTTCATCATAAACGCTTCCACCAACTTCAACTTCTTCTCCAGCACAAATGTCAATTTCTTGCGTGTACAATACGTCTTCGCAACCTGGGTCTCCGCCTCCGCCTTCAAGGTTAGTATAAAAGTATGCTGCTCCAGCATCTTCTAGATACGTATCACCGTCAGGATTCTGATCTTGCTGGAATGCACCCGCAATAATTGTGCTTTCTGAAATACCAATACTAATACCTAATTCATCATCTACTTCTCGATCAGATGCATCTAGTTTAATTAATTGATCATAAGTTCCGTCATCCTGCAGTTCAAAAATATAAACCGATCCTGTGTTTTCAAGTTCTGCACCTCCACCTTCATCATGGTTGTCAGAATGTGCGCCAATAGCAATATAATCGCCATCAATTCCTACACTAATTCCAAAATGGTCTCCAGCATCACGATCATCTGGAGATAATTTTTGAAGATAACCCCACGTTCCGCCTGTTCTTGTAAAAACTGCAGCACCTCCAGAATTTAAAATAGACTCTTCTCCGTCCGCATTTAAATCTTCAGTTTGTGCACCAAGTATAATAGTTGTAGAATCAATATCAACTGGAGCCGCTCTGTCTAACCATGAAATGCCTGGGAAGGTTAAAAATGCTACTTCCGTCCAAGTGTCACCAGATCTTTCAAAAGCATATGCTTTTGATGCAAAAGGTCCACCAACTACCAAATAGTCGTTCCAAATAGCAACCGACTCTCCGAAACGGTCATTCCAATCTTCGTGGTCTGGCGCGTATTCTGTTCCGGGGCTTCTGTCAGATGCTACAATTTTTTGAGTTTGTGTCCATGTTCCGTCATCTTCCCGATCAAAAATGTAAGCTGAACCGGCATGATAGAAATAACCCAATCCAAGTGCGTTTTTATCATCATTATGTGCACCTACAATTGCTGTTGTGCCATGGATAGAAACCGACCAACCGAATTCATCATCTGCAGCTCGGTCAAATGGAACTAGTTTTTGAACTTCTTCCCAAACGTCATCATCATTTTTTTCAAAGATGTAAGCAGAACCTGCTCTTGATAAAGAGGCGCCATCATCTGCATCATGGTCTTCGCCATAGGCTCCAACAATAATGAAATCGCCATTAATTTCTACGTCCCAACCAAATCGATCATAATCGTCTTGGTCAGAATTGGATAATTTTTGAATCTGAGTCCATACGCCACCAATTCTTTCATAAACATAGGCAGATCCCATGTTTGGATTTGTTGCGCCGTAGTCATCAGCATATGCACCTACAACGGCAAAGTCCCCATCAATAGAACAGGACCAACCAAGTCGATCTTCTGTGTCACGGTCATCTGCGACAACCATCATTAATTCTTCAAAGTCCTGTGCAAAGGCACCGAATGTAAGTAGGGCGGCGACTATGCAAATTATATTTTTAATCATTGCACGAAAAGTTGTGGTTAAGTAATTTTTTAAGTGTCAAGTGAATGACAATTTTTATTGGAGAATTAAACGATAGGTATAAATCGATTTATCTCCTACAATAGTTAAAACGTAAACTCCTTTTGGAAGGTTGTGTAAATCGAACGAACTATATGTGTTTTTAAGTTTAAATTCATGCACAATAGATCCAAGCGGATTTATAATGACACCTTCGTAAATGAGGTCATGAGGGTTGTCAAAAGTAATGTTAATTAATCCGTTTGTTGGATTTGGGAAAATCTTAAAATATTCCGCAAATTCCAATTCTGGATTCGATAAAATATCGACATAAAGGCATGAAGAAGTGTCAGAACAAGCGCCTTCTGTTACGATTACTGCATATTGTCCAATAGTAGGAGCGATATAGGTTTGATCGGTTGCGCCTGGTATTTCTTCGTACGGACTACATTTAATCCACTGATATGTTGCATCATCTGATCCGGCAGTTAAGATGTTTAAACTTTGACTGATTGAATTGTCTACTGGTAATTGCACGGTTAAATTTGTTGTAATTGTGCAATCACATAATACCCATGATGTTACAACGTCTGTGTAGATTCCCACGGCATCATAGGTGGAGGCGCCAATTGTATAAGTTTCTCCCCAACAGATTGTCACATCTTGTGTTACGGCATTTTCAGGACTCACAGTTAAGATTGTAGTAATCAAACTGTCGCATCCATCATCAGAAGCAACTGCATCAATATAAGTTCCAGATTCTGTATAAGAAGATTCGCCAATATCATACGAATAGCCAAAACAAATAGCAACTTCGTAAGATGCAGATGGTGCTAGTGTAATTGTTAAATTAGTTGTTACAGTGCTATCGCATCCACTTTCAGAAGAAATTAAATCTACATAGGTTCCTGATTCACCATGCGTGAAAGGACCAACCTCAACAACTTGACCTTCGCACAAAGTTAAAGTTTGCGTGCTAGAACTAGGTGTACATTCTTCTTGGCTGTAAAAATAGGCCGCACCAGCATCATTAATATCTGTTTCCCCCGTTTCGTCAAAGTTCTGTTGGTACGCACCAAGAATAATATTCGATCCGGAAATTGCTACACTTGTTCCTAATTCATCATCAATTTGGCGGTCAGACGCATCCATTTTATTTATTTCTATCCAAGTACCCCCGTCATATTCATAACCGTATGCCGCTCCAGCATTGGATAAGGGACTTTCATCATCCTCATCTCCATTCGCTTCAAGCGCCCCGCAGACAAGTGCGTCTCCGTCCAAATAAACATCCCAACCGTATCGGTCTCCTGGGCTTCGATCGCTCGCTACAATTTTTTGCATTTCGCTCCAAGTTCCACCACCATCACGTTCAAATACATATATTGACCCTGCGTTTGCCATAGTTGCGCCACCACCAGCATTCTGATCTTCTGTGTAGGCACCCACGACTGCAAAGTTGCCGTCAATGCTTACTGAAAATCCAAATCGATCTTCTGTGGCACGATCCGAATTGTCTAGTTTTGCCACTTCCGACCAAACGAGACCAGTACGCTCAAAAATATAAGCCGCTCCTGCCTCATTAAGAGCTGCACCATCAAACTCATCAAAATCACTATGATGTGCTCCAACAATTATTCGATCACCTGAAATGGATACCGAACCGCCGAATAAGTCAGAAAGTTCATCACCACCTCCTCCATCTGGAAAATCAATATCTGGAGCACGGCCTGAACCTACAATTTTTTGTGTTTCAGTCCATGTCCCATCACCTTCGCGGTCAAAAATATAGGCTGATCCTGCATTGTAAATATACCCACCACCACCTTCGTCGTGGTCTTCAAAATGTGAACCAACTACTAATGTTGTTCCGGAAATATCAACTGACCATCCAAACTCATCTCCCTCAGCACGATCACTCGCAACAATTTTTTGAACTTCATCCCAAACACCGTCACCACCTCTCTCAAAAACATAAGCGGAACCCGATTTTGACTGATTGTCTGCATCAAATTCATTATGATCTTCGCCGTAGGCGCCCACGACAACATAGTCTCCATCAATCGCAACCGACCATCCAAAACGATCGTAATCGTCTTGATCAGAATTAAATATTTTTTGAACAAATTCCCAGTCAGCAATTCCATCTTTCTCAAAAATATATGCCGACCCCATATTTGGATCCAAGCCTCCAAAATCATCTGCATAAGCACCAACAATGGCATAATTTCCAGAAATGTCAACAGACCATCCAAATCGATCTTGCGATTCACGATCATCCGCAACAACTTTAATTATTTCTGAGAAAATTTGGCCAAAACTTCCAGTTGTTATTAAGAAGGAAATAAGAATTAGTAAATGTTTCATGGTTTAAAAATTCTAGTCTATTGGACAATTATCTTAATAGTTTCAAGCTCATCTGTTCTTAAAATGTAGGCGCCTTTCTTAAGATGCGAAACATTAAATTTTTGCTGGTTAATGCCTTCTAATACCAAGCTTCCTTTTAGATCATATAACACAAAGTCAACTTTTTTATTCAGCATTACTATTTCGTTAGCCGGGTTAGGGTAGGCAGATAGTGGTGTAAGAATAGTGACATCTTCGTTTAATCCTGAAATATCATTATTTGCTAATGGCGTAGGGTAGGTGAAGCTTGAAAATGTTTCACTACCATTTGGATATCTTCCGTATGAATTATCAGTTGGTGTTTCAGGATAGCGCATATAATCCATTTCCTCTCCTTGGGGAGAAATAAGGAATACGGTATCTACTATGTTCGATAGTTTGAATCCAACATGATTTGTACCTTGATAGGTTTCATTGTCATGCCAAAACATAAGATAATGGTTTGCTGGTATGATGAATTCATTTGGTAAGGTCCAATTTATTCCATCTCTGCGCAATTTGCATCCAGATAGATTTACGGGATAAGGGTTTGGATTATAGAGCTCAAGCCAATCATCATTCTGTCCAAAGTTATCTTCAGAATAATTTGCATTTGAAGGCATTAATTCATTTATAAGCACGGATTGGTAGTCTTCATCTACCCCAAATACGGCCGTATAAGTAACTTCAGTTGAAGGAATCCATTCAATTGTGTCGTTCGTCTCGCCAGTTTCTAGCCATTCAATAAAACGGTAACCTGGCAATGGAACGGCAATTAATGGTACTGAAACTGTGTTAATATAAACCCCATTCCAAGGATACATTTCGTCCGTAACACCAGGTAAGTTTCTGTTAATTAAGATGGAGTTGACTTTCACGCGACCCATATTAACATCATTTACATCAATGGTAACAGTAGTCGTGTCATTTGGATAATCCCATTTTTCCATCATATGTTCGCGTACTTTTCTTCCACGGCGTTCTGCAAACAGGTGCAGCAAATCCCAAAGTTCATTCCAACGCTCAATCCCTGGAACTTCGTCGTATCGATCTTCCAAGTTTGAAGCAAAGGAAGGATAACGCCATCTATTTGCATTTTCTAATACCTCTGGTGTTAACATGGTGTACATTGAATCCATTTTATGATCCATTTCTGATTGACTAAACCATGAATTGGCCAAATCATTCATACGGTTAATGTATTTGTGTTTGAATTCATCACTTCCTAACATGCCTCTAAAAAATCTAGAATAAGAAGAGAATTCACCTCCAATTATTGTTGCAGAAGCAAGCGTGTTTACTGTATAAAAGGCATTTGCACAAGAACCACCAAAAGCACCATCTAAATCATAAATTGCCCATCTGAATTTTCCGTCATGCCCTGCAGGTTTCGAAGGATCAAATTCGCCATTTTTTCTCCAAATATTTACGTTTGAATAAACCCAATCCTCATTGCTTAAAAATATTTCAGAGGCCATGTAGTCAATATAGTTGTCTACATCCATTCGATCTAAAACGTATGCATAATTCGTAGGATCGTTCATGTCATTTACGTCAACAAATCCTTCTAAATTTTTCATTTTGGCACTATCTTCTTCATGTCCATCACCTTGAATGTCATATTCTTGGTCTAACATGGTGATGTCATTGTCATCAATCCCATATAGGTTTTGTATAAAATAATTATCCATTCTTTCCTTGATAGAATGAATGCCCCAATATTCACCGTTAATGAAAACAATCACATGTCTATAATGTTGTTGTTCTACATTCACTCCTTTTGTAAGCATATTACCTAAGTCGTCGCGTGGGAAGCAATCTGGGCGGTGACCACCAGCCTTTAATAATATACGTTTGTATTTGTCAATTTCAGAATCCTCGAAAAAAGGATATCTAAAGTTCTTAACACTATCTGTTTCGCCATAAATTCTGAATGATTTTTTAGGCGCGTGCCGACTTCCTCCTCCATGAATTCGAGTTCTTGAGTCCTGCGAAACAGCAATGTCTCCATTTTCATCAATGTACTCGAAACTCATTATTTTTTCCCAAGCTGCACCTTTTTGCTCATAATTACCATCTTCATGGTCACCGTAAACATATATACCTTCCTCATCAGAAAAAATATTAGTATAATCCATAGCAATTGATACTATTGGCATGGTGTAAAGCCCTGTTCCGCTTGGGTCAATAATAAATGTTTGCGTTACAGTTGGACTTGGCGCAAAACCAGGCTTGAAAGCCTTGTATCGGACTACGTTAGCTTTGTAACTATCAGTATATGGAGGCACCCAACCTCTGCTGCTTGCGCGGCCAGCACTGTATGTACCGAAGGGGTAAGTCAAATTTGGATTTGTTGGGATGATTGAAAAAACATCATCTTCTCCGTCAATATTGTCCAATGTTATTGGTCCCGAATAAAGGATGTCAGAAACACTAGGTACTTCTCCATTTAAGGTATAAAATATGGATACACCAGCCTCAAGGTGCGTTAATTCTAATTCTACCGCACTTGTATATATTCCAGCTTCAATACTAGGAGTTGGTGGTGCAAGTGCCTGTGCCATAAGAGTTAGGTTGGCAGTTATTAAAACGATTGATAGTATATATTTTTTAATCATAATTAGATTAATTCAGATTATTCATAGAAGAAATGCGTTCTTTCCTCAGCAATGATTTAATGTCCAATAAGAAGTCCGTATCTTCTTCGATTCTATTGCCAATTACAACTAAATCGGCACCAGCCCCTATGGCGGCTTCAATGTTTTCAACGGTCTTTATTCCCCCACCAACAATAAGTGGAATGTGTATGTTTTTTCGCACGGCTGCGATCATATCAACGTTTACAGGGTGTTTTGCCCCGCTTCCTGCATCCATGAATAAAACATCTAAACCAAGCATTTCACCCGCAATGGCAGTGTTCACTGCAATGGTTATTTGATCTGCCGGAATTGGTGAGGTTTGACTCACATATGAAACGGCAGATGTTTTACCTCCGTCAATTAGCAAATAGCCCGTTGGAATCACTTCTAAGTCCATTTTTTTAATCAAGTGGGCTGATTCGACTTGGTGTCCAATTAAAAAGTCAGGATTTCTTCCTGATATGAGTGACAAAAATAAAATTCCGTCTGCTTTGTCACTAATCTGCATAGATGAACCTGGAAATAAAATAATAGGAACGTTACTATTTTCCTTGATGACAGAAATACAATTGTCAAAATCAATAGGATCAACAGTGCTTCCACCCACAAAAATCACCGCAGATTCGAGTGCCTCGATTTTTTTAAGAAGCGGATTTAGTTCAGATTGAGTATTTACTTTGTCTGGATCAACAAGAATTGCAATTTTTTTCTCGCTATTTTTCAATATGTCATTCAAAAACGACTGCATTAATTGAAAACGAATTTTTGTGTATTAAATATTTCTCCGTTGCACAATACATTTAAAAAATATATACCTTTTCCAAAATCAGACTTATACAATTGAAGTTTTGAGCCTGTTACGGTAGTTTCCAAAATTGTTTTACCTGCAATGTCAGTAATAACAACTGACAGTTGATTTTGCAATAACGGAGGAGCTTGGGCCGAGATGGTTATAATGTCTGTTGAAGGGTTAGGGTAAAGAGGCATTTGCATTTCTTGCAAGTAAGTTTCTTCGACCGAAACTGTTGGCGCGTAGGCCCAAAAGTCTTTAAAGTTTGTGCCATCTGTGCCTCCTGCCAAATAAGCAATATCATCAATAACAAAGGTTGTAGCATAACGCCTTTTTGCTCCACCGAAATCACCAATTTGCGTCCAAGTATCTGCTGCAAAGTCGTATTCCCAAATATCACGAAAATCATTACCTAAATTATCGTTACCTGTTCCAATATACCCATGTCCATCTATTGCAAAGGCCATAGCGTCTTGTCTAATTGAGCCACCGACACTTGCTTTTGCTGTCCAAGTATTTGTAGCAGGGTCATATTCATAAAAATCACTTAATGCTAGACCAATCATATGCCCTGTTCCAACATAACCTTTTGAACCGTCAGTAAAACTTACTGAGGCGCTACGTGCTGTTCCCGGAAATTCTGCTAGTTCCGTCCAAGAATCTGTTTCGGGGTCGTATGAGAAAAAATCAACACGGTATCCGGCATCAGATTGACCAGTGCCATAATAACCTATTCCGTCAATCGCAAATGCAGTTCCACCGCGTCTTTCAATTGCAGGTAAATCTTCAATAGGGAACCAAGTATTTACCTCAGGAACATATTTCCACCAATCATTGGTGTAGGAATGACTTCCATTTTCACCACATCCTACGTATGCTGCATTTCCAATAGTAAATGCACTGGAATGGTAACGTAAGCCACCACCAAAATCGGCTATTTGTGTCCATGAATTGGTCGCTGGATCATATTCCCAATAGTCTTGATAGGTAACAGCAGTGCCAGAATTAATGTGACCGCCACCATAATAACCTTTGTTTCCAATTGAAAAAGCCGTAGCTCTATGTCTCGCGTCACCGCCAATGTGTGCTTTCTGATACCAGGACCGACTGACTGCATTAGCAACCTCCGGAAGAGAAAAAAAAGCTAAAAATATTATTAAATGTTTAAGTGAAATCATAATCTAAGCGCATTAATAAAAACGTTTGTATTAACAAATGGTTGGCTACGAATTGACTAATTACCAAAGATATGAATTATTTTTAATTTCGGAAGGTCTAACTCTCATAAGCAAAACAGCCCATTTTATACAGTGTCGGTGCAGTATATAAGTATGAAAGTTTCGAAAATGATTCGCGAAAAGGTAAACTCTTTCTTAAATAATCCGAATTGAACCCTTACGCGATTTAATTTTCCAATTTCAAGCACTTCAATGTCTTCTTTAAAGCTTAAGCCTTCTATGTCTAATAGCTTATATACAGCCTCCTTTATGCTCCATAATGTGGTCATATTCTCTTTCCCATTTAAATCAAACCGTTCTTTTTCTATTGGTGACAAAAATTTGTTTTGAACACGACTGATTTTCGGGTTGAAATGCTCAATATCTAAACCAATTGGATGTTGGTTCGAGTAAGAAATGGCAATAGTTCGACCTGAGTGTGAGATACTAATAAATCCATTTTTTATGCATGGCCTTCCTGTTAGCGTATAATTTATTTGTTGATGTACTGTAAAACTTCGCCACAACACTCGCGTGAAATAATACTCGAGCTTCCGCTTTTTAGCACCAAAACTTTCAAACCGCATTCGTTCACTATCACTAAGTCTCTTGAGGTCAAGTGCGTTTGTATTGCAGTCTTTGTAATTGAGCACTTTAACGTGTAATTCCTCATTTTTAATTATGTCGTTAATTTCAAAATTCAATGCTTTCTGTTTAGATGGTGCAAATTAGAAACTTGTTTTGTACTTTTGCCCCATCTTTTAAAGAAAAATTTAAAAAAATGAGTAATACACAAGAACAAGTGAAGTTTAAAGTTGCAGACATTAGTCTTGCAGATTGGGGAAGAAAAGAGATTAGATTGGCTGAAAGTGAGATGCCAGGATTGATGTCGTTAAGAGAAGAATTTGGAGAGTCTAAACCACTTGCTGGTGCTAGAATTGCTGGATGTCTTCACATGACAATTCAAACGGCTGTTTTAATAGAAACATTAACGGCTTTAGGTGCTGAGGTAACTTGGTCGTCTTGTAATATCTTTTCAACTCAAGATCAAGCGGCGGCAGCAATTGCTGCTTCAGGAGTACCAGTTTATGCTTGGAAAGGTATGAACGAGGAAGAGTTTGATTGGTGTATAGAGCAAACATTGCATGCATTTGAAGGTGGAAAACCTTTGAATATGATTTTAGATGACGGTGGTGATTTAACCAATATGGTTTTTGACCGTTACCCTGAATTAACAAAAGACATCAAAGGATTGTCTGAAGAAACAACTACTGGTGTTCACCGTTTATACGAAAGAGTTAAAAATGGGACATTAGTAATGCCAGCAATTAACGTAAATGATTCTGTTACTAAATCTAAATTTGATAACAAATACGGATGTAAAGAATCTTTGGTTGATGCAATCAGAAGAGCTACAGACACAATGATGGCTGGAAAAGTTGCACTTGTTGCAGGTTATGGAGATGTTGGAAAAGGTTCTGCTGCTTCACTAAGAGGTGCAGGTGCGCGTGTAATTGTCACTGAGATTGATCCAATTTGCGCGCTTCAAGCGGCAATGGACGGATTTGCTGTAAAGACAATGGAAAATGCGGTAAGCGAAGCTGATATTGTTGTTACAACAACAGGAAATAAAGATATCATTGTTGGACGTCACTTCGAAGCAATGAAGGATAAAGCAATCGTTTGTAATATCGGTCACTTTGATAATGAGATTGATGTAGCTTGGTTAAATGATAACCATGGCTCAACTAAGATTGAGGTGAAGCCACAAGTTGACCTATATAATGTAAATGGAAACGATATCATTTTATTAGCAGAAGGTAGATTAGTGAATTTAGGTTGTGCAACTGGACACCCGTCATTTGTAATGTCAAATTCATTTACAAATCAAACATTGGCTCAATTAGAATTGTGGAATAACACAGATGCTTATGGGAATGATGTTTATATGCTGCCAAAACACTTAGATGAAAAAGTGGCAAAACTACATTTAGCTAAAATTGGTGTTGAGTTAACTGAATTATCTAAAGACCAAGCTGATTATATCGGTGTTAAAGTTGAAGGCCCATACAAACCTGAGCACTACCGTTACTAGTCAATAACGAATATTTATAGATATTAAAAAGCGAGGGTGTGCAAACATTCTCGCTTTTTTTAAACGACTATAACTAGTTATAAATAGTTACTGTATATGCGCCGTCCCAATACGCGTTATAACGCCTCAACCCATATTGCGCTGGACCAACTAATACCACACCGCTTATAATACTGTAGGCCGATCCTGAACAGGTGTCAATTAATTCGAATGGATTGTCGGCGTTAACCTGAACTATGGCGCATTCTTTTTCTGAGTCATAGGTGGAATGCCGATCTAATGCAATAAACTCATCAAAGTTCCTATACACTACAATTCCTCTCGATCCTCCCTCAACGTAAACAGATCCACCTGGGGAATTCAAAGGAGTATAAGAGGGGAGGTCTAAATTTAAACTCACGTTTACGGGGACATTCGGAATAGGATATTCCTCGTCTTTACATGATGTGAGAAATAAACTTGGAAAAAGTAGCCCAAATAAAAAATGTCTTAAATATATTTGTTCCATGGATAAACGATTGTATAAAACTATAACGAAAATACTGATAATTATTGCATCAGTCATTGTAGCTCCCCAAAATGGGTTTTTGCAGGACAGAGGAGCGAAAAGCGTTAAGTCGGGAAATAAGGGGAGTAAGGGCAAACGTGTTAAGAGTGCTTATAAAAAGCAAAAAAGAACACATAAGAAACATTGGAAAAACCAGGATAAAGCAACACGTAAAAGAATAAAGCGTGCTGCGAAAAACGCTAAAAGACGTCAAAAAGGGAAACCAATGAAGAATAATAGACTGGTATAATTTGATTTAAATTGTAATCCATACAACTGTCATTTTCATTATTGTTAGCATAAATTTGTCAATGGGTTTTAGCCTGTTAAATTTTTGTTATTTAATTTTGGCTGTTGAATTATTATATTGCCTATATTTACGGGCTATTGTATTTTAAGATTTTTTAACAAACACGCTTACTTATGCTTAAAAAACTAAAATTATTACTTGCAATATTCTTGCTCTCAGTAAGTTCGGGATTTGCTCAAACAGGTACAGGTTCCATCAAGGGTACTGTCCTTGACAAATCTACGGGAGAACCACTTCCATTTGTGAAGGTGGTTGCATTTCAAGGAGGGCAGCAAAAAGGGTTTGCTGCAACCGATTTTGACGGTAAATTTTTAATTTCATCCTTATCTCCCGGAGAATATGCTGTGGAGGTTCGTTTTGTAGGATATACCTCAATTCGTAAAGAAGGAGTTTTAGTAAACTCTGATAAATTGACAAGTTTACCACTTGAATTAGGTACATCTGATGAAATGTTGGATGTTGTAGAAGTAACTTATTATGAAGTTCCCTTAATCGATAAGGATGGTGGTGCCTCAGGTGCTGTTGTTACACGAGACGATATTTCAAAGATGCCGACACGTTCTGCTGCTGGTATTGCTGCAACTGTTGGAGGTGTTTATAGCGCTGAAGGAAGTGGCGGTTTAAGTATTCGTGGTACCAGATCAGATGCGACTTATTATTATATTGATGGTATTAAGGTTCGTGGTTCATCTTCGTTACCAAAATCCGCAATACAAGAGGTTGCCGTAATTACTGGAGGGGTTCCTGCCAATTATGGTGATTTAACTGGAGGTATCATCTCTATTACAACGCGTGGGCCATCTGCAAAGTATTTTGGTTCATTTGAAGGGGTGACTTCTGGATTCTATTTTAATGGAGCAGATCCAATTGGATATGACGGAAGAGTAATTGGTTTAGATAAATATGCTTACAACTTAGTTGAGGGTATGATCTCTGGTCCAATTTTGATGAAAAAAGATTCAACAGGTAAACCAACTAAACCGCTTTTAGGATTTTTCCTTTCTGCAAACTACACAGATGTTGTTGATGGAAGACCGTTAGCCAACGGTGGTGGTTACCGTGTTAAAAGAGAAGTAAGAGATTCATTGCTTGCAAACCCATTACGTCCAACTGGACAAGAAGGTGGAGGAGCTTATTATAATACAGATTTCTTAAGACATTCGACAGATCCAGCATTGTCTGATTTCGAACAAGTACCTTATAGAATGAATGCTAGAGGGACTTCTTTCTCAGCTGCTGGTAAGATTGATGTAAATGCGGGTCCAAACATTAACTTAACGTTTGGTGGTAATATGGCTTATTCAAAATCTGCTAATTATAACTATGATGGCTCATTGTTTAATTTTGAAAACTTTGGACAATCAAGATCTATTGATTGGAGAGTTTACGGACGTTTTACTCAACGATTTAATAATAATACGGAAGGTTCATCATCAAAAATTAAGAGTGCATTTTACTCATTGATGGTTGATTATTCTCAAAATCATGGTAGAACATGGGATGCTACTCACGAAGATCGTATCTTTAACTACGGTCACGTTGGTAAATTTGAAACTTTCAGAGAAATAACGTATGAATTCAATCAAAACAATGATAGTTTAATCCATAATGGATTTAAAGATACATTGGTAAGGTTTACACCTTCAACTAATAATGCCGCTTTTGCTTCTATTACTGAGCAATACTTTGATATTTTTGCAGGAAACCCTAGAGGGAATTATGAAAACTTATTCCAAATTGAACAAGGAAATGCACTGAGAAATGGTGATGTTCCGCAAAATGTTTACGGAATATGGAATAATATTGGAACACCATTTAATTCATATGGTTATAATCAAGCTGATCAATTCCGTATTACAGGTTCAGGTACAATTAACCTAAATGATCACGCGATTTCACTTGGTTTCGAATACGAACAAAGATGGGACAGAGCTTATGGAGGTTCTCCACTAGGAATCTGGACAATTGCTCGTCAATATATGAATAGTCATATCAACGAATTAGATAAAAGTAAATCTACTTTTGATTATTTTGGGACATACCCAAGAATCACTTATGAGCGTTTAAACGCTGCTGAAGGTGAGTTTTCTGGTCAAGAAGGTGATGACGCTCAATATTTCTTCGATTATAATGTGAGACAAAAACTAATCGAAAATGGCTGGGATATTTCAACAGACGGAACTGATTTCATTGATATTGACGCTTTGGATCCTGATTTCTTCACGGTTGATATGTTTAGTGCGGATGAATTATTGAATTCTGGTAATTCTTACTTTACTTGGTATGGTTATGATCATACAGGAGAAAAAGTTCGCGGAAATACGGATATCAATAAATACTTCAACGATTTTAATGAAGACAAGAATTACGCGAGAACAATTGGTGCTTTTCAACCAATTTATATGTCTGGATACTTAATGGATAAATTTGCTTTTGATGATATCATCTTCAACGTTGGGTTGAGAGTTGATGTATTTGATGCGAATCAACCAGTTTTAAAAGACAAATACTTATTGTATGAAGCAAAAACTACGCAAGAAGTATCAGCATTTGAGAACGGTACACTAATCGAGCACCCAGAAAATATGGGAGACGATTATATAGTATATGTTAATGACATAGATAATCCAACTGTAATCAACGGTTATAGAAATGGTGATACTTGGTATGATGCCTCAGGTGTTGAGGTTTCTGATCCAACAGTAATTGAAGGAGCTAAAGGTATTGCACCTTGGTTACAAGATAACACATTAACTTCTCCAACTGCAGATGCTTTTGAAGATTACAAACCGCAAATTAATGTTATGCCTAGGGTAGCGTTTTCATTCCCTATCTCTGATGAGGCTTCATTCTTTGCACATTATGATATCTTAACAAAACGACCTACTACTGGAAATAGATTTAATCCAATTCAGTATCAATTTGTTGAAGCTGTTAATAATGTATTCTTAAACAATCCAGACCTAAAACCGGAAAAAACAATTGATTACGAATTAGGTTTCCAACAAGTACTAACGAAAACTTCATCTTTGAAAATTTCAGCTTTCTATAAAGAGCAAAGAGATCAAGTACAGTTAATCAATGTTTTCTCTGCTTATCCAAACACATACCGCTCTTATGGTAATAGAGATTTTGGAACGGTGAAAGGTTTAACTGTTTCTTATGACTTAAGAAGAACAGGTAATATTAGAATGACGGCTGCTTATACACTTCAATTCGCAAACGGTACTGGTTCGGATGCGAATTCAGCAGCAACTTTAGTGAATTCTGGAGAGCCTAATCTAAGAACAATCTTTCCTTACAACTATGATCAAAGACATGGATTCAATATTGTGTTTGATTATAGATATGGTGATGGAAAAGATTATAACGGACCAATGATTGGTGAATTCGGAGTATTAGAAAACACTGGGTTAAACATTGTAACTCAAATTGGTTCAGGAACTCCTTATTCAGGATTTAAGCAAGCTGCTGGTGAAGCATTGTTAGCAGGAGGGTCTTCTCAATTAGATGGTTCATTAAACGGATCGAGAAAGCCTTGGCAATATAGAGTTGATTTACAGTTAGACAGAAACATAAGCTTAGAGTTTGGTGATGATGAAAACAAAAAGAAATCAGCTTACTTGAATGTTTATGTGCGTGTTACAAACATATTCAACATTATAAACGTTCTTAACGTTTATAGAGCAACTGGTAACCCGAGTGATGATGGTTACTTAGCTGCATCTCAATTCCAGGCCTCTATCCAAAACCAATTGGACGAGCAGTCATTTAGAGATTATTATGCGTTGAAAGTGGCAAACCCTTTCAACCTGGGAATTCCGAGAACAATTAGATTGGGAGTTAAATTTGACTTTTAATAGATTTAAAGGGAGAAGATTAATAAAGAAATTATGAAGAAGCTATTATTAAGTATTTTAGTGCTAGGACTTACAAACGTTATGTATGCCTACAAATTGGAAGGACATCTTGGGCCAAGAGTTGATTCTGATACTGAGACACGTGCTGCCGGATGCGCTCCAGCAAACGAGAAGATATTCATGGAGTTCAACAACATTAGAGCGTTGGTTGAAACTGGAGGTTCTCTTTGGCAAGACCGATCTAATGGTCGTTCGTCTTATGAGTATCCAAAAGACAGTAGGAATCACGTCATCTATTCAGGAGCACTTTGGATGGGTGGAGAAGATATTAATGGTCAGTTAAAATTAGCGGCTCACATGTTCCGTCAAGGAAATGATTTCTGGCCTGGACCTTTAGGAGATTTAATTCAAGGAACAGGGAACTACAATCCTTTTGTACCGCAAAATGCAGATGCAACTTTAGTGAGAGATTATGGTGCTGCGGAGATCTTTACAGGTCAATGCACGGAATATGATCAGTTCTATACAATCACAAAAAGTGAAGTGGTACAATTTATTGCTTGGTGGAAATGTCAAGCTGGTGTAAGTGATCCAGAAGATTGTGAAGAAGTGGCTCGTCCAAATGAAGTGATTTTGGATAAAATCAGAAACTGGCCAGCACATGGTGATGAGTCATTAGGACAAGATTTTTATTTAGCGCCATTTTATGATAACGCTAAAGAAGGAGAATCTCCAAATGGAATTTATGATCCAATTAATGACGGTGATTACCCTTGGTATGATATCGAAGAAGAGATTGATTGTAGAAATGATAGACGTGTAACGCTATTTGGTGATGAAACACATTGGTGGGTATTCAATGATAAAGGAAATATTCACACAGAGTCTGGTGGAGATCCAATTGGAATGGAAATTCGTGCACAAGCGTTTTCTTTCGCAACGGATGATGAAATCAATGACATGACATTTTATAACTATGAGTTAATCAATCGAGGAACTCAAACGTTATACGAAACATATTTCGGTCAGTGGTGTGATGCGGATATAGGATACGGATTAAATGATGATGATTATATTGGTTGTGATGTAGCTAGAGGTTTAGGATATTGCTATAACGGTGATTTGAATGACGAAGGTGGAGGAAACCAACCTGGATATGGCGCGAATCCTCCAGCTGTAGGTATTGATTTCTTCGAAGGGCCTTATTTAGATAACGATAACGTTGATAACCCATTGTATAGAGCAGAACCAGAAGGAGATCTTCCTGCTGTACTTCTTCCAGATGTTTTTGCAAATAATGGCATTCCTTACCCAGGCTTAGGAATTGGTTATGGTGATGGTGTTGTGGATAACGAACGTTTTGGTATGCAAAGATTTGTTTATCATGAGCGTGATCCAGGACCATACGGAGATCCAAGTTCAGCTGCAGATTTTTATAACTACTTAAGAGGTATTTGGAAAAATGGATCAAACATGAATTTTGGTGGTAACGGAAATACGACTGGTTCAGGTATACCAACTAAATTTATGTATCCAGATGATTCCGATCCATTAGGATGGGGAACTTATCCAAGTCCACTTCCTTCTACAGATCCATGGTCTGAAGTTAGCGTTGGAAATCCAAAAGGAGATAGACGTTTCTTACAATCAGCTGGTCCTTTTATTCTGCGTCCAGGTGCAGTAAATAATATTACTGTTGGTGTAGTAATTGGTCAAAGTAGTGAGTCTGATCTTGAAGCTCCAATTAGAGCATTAAAGACTGCCGATACAAAAGCACAAGCATTGTTCGATAACTGTTTCGAATTGGTTGAGCCGCCATATGCACCGGTATTGACTATCCAAGAAATGGAAAACGAATTAATCCTTTTCTTATCTGATCCAGCAATTGTTAAGCCTTTAGAAGAGTATACTGAGGAAGATAATATCAATATTATTACTCCAGATGAATTACAAGCATTGGGAATATTCTACGATAACCTTTACCGTTTCGAAGGATTCCAGGTTTATCAGATGGTTGATGATTTAGCTTCAATTACTGATCTTGCAGATCTTTCACAAGCGCGTTTAGTTGCACAATCTGATTTAGAGAATGGAATTGGAAAACTAGTAAACTACTCATACGACGAAGAACTTGATATTTCAATTCCGGCTGTTATGGTAGAGCCCGTTGGTGAATTTGATTTGGATGGTGGTTTACGTCGTTCATTCAGAATAACTGAAGATTTATTTGCAACAGGTGACAGAACATTAGTTAATCATAAGAAATACTATTATTTAGCGGTTTCTTATGCTTACAACCAGTATAAAGAATATGATCCAAATGATCCTACTTTATTAGATGGTCAAAAAGTTCCTTATTTGCGTTCAAGAATTTCAGCAACAGGAGGCGGAATTGAATCAGTAATAGGTATTCCTCACGATCCTTCGCCAGAAGCTGACGGTAGAATATTTACAACCGCTTATGGTTTCCAACCAGAGATTACTCAAATTGAAGGTGAAGGAAACGGTGGAACATTCTTAGAATTAACTACTCAAACTGTAACAGACATTATCGCAAATAACAGTGTTGACCACCCGACTTATCAAAGTGGATCAGGACCAATTGACATTAAAGTTGTTGATCCTTTAAACTTAAAAGGTGGTGAGTATACGTTGGGATTTGTAACGGATTCTAGTGATATTAACGAAACTACATGGTGGCTTGAGAAATTTGCTGACGGTGAAAGAGATACAACTTGGTCTTACGGATCAATTAGTATTGTAAGAGAGCAACTAATCTTAGATTGGGGAATCTCAGTTCAATTGAACCAACAGTATTATCAAAATGCTGGTGTGAATGCTTATACAGAACCGGTTGGTGCTACGATTACATTCGCAGATTCTTCTAAAAGGTGGATGTCGTTTATTGAAGATAATGATGCTTTCTATCCATCAAACTGGATTAGAGTAGGGAATAGCGAAGAAGCGAATAACCATGCTACAGATCCAAATCCGGATTGTGTTGCTGAAAACTGGATTCGCCAGCCATGCCATTATGATGATGGTGGATTAGATGCGGAAGATCAGTATTATGAGCAATTATTAAACGGAGGTATTGCACCATTTAAATTTGTTGCAAAGGCACCTTATGGCAGTCCATTCGGCTTCCCAGGTGAAAATACAAGTACACCTTGGTACGAAACAAATAGTAGCTGGTTTACATCTGCATCTGCGGTTCAGAATCAAATTTCAATGACTGACTTGCATGGTGTTGACATCATTATTACTTCTGATAAAACAAAATGGACAAGATGTCCAGTGTTGGAGATTAATAATATTGAAGCGCAAACTGAACATGGTGATGATGTAATTACTCCGAGAAGCGACCTTTCTGTTGATAAAAACGGATTGTCTGCTGGACAATCTGGATACAACGCAGCTGAAGGTGGAAGTGTTAATGAAACGGGTATGGGTTGGTTCCCTGGTTATGCAATTGATGTAATCACTGGAACTAGATTGAACATGGCATTTTCAGAAAACTCTTGGTTAAAAGGAGATAATGGAGATGATATGGTTTGGAATCCTACATCTAGCTACATAGATAATTCTTTTGCACCGTTATTCGGTGGAATGCACTATATTTATGTGTATGGAGAAGAAGGAGGAACTGCGTACGATCAAGGAGCATGGCTAAGAGACTACTTTAAAGTCAATGGTGCTGGAGTTGGTGACAATAACGATTACCGAAATGCTTGGAAAACTTGTATGTGGGTAATGGAGCCATTATTAACTCCTGGTCAAGAATTATTATCAAGTGATGTGAAAATCAGTGCTCGAGTTAAAAAACCTTACGAAGAACGCGAAGTGAATGGTGAAAATGAGGCATACCCTCTTTACCAATTCAGTTTCGATAACCCTTCTATTGTTGGAGACGGTGATCGTTTAACGTCAGTTCTTGATAATATTAACATTGTTCCTAACCCATACTACGCATACAGCGAATATGAGACTGGTAAACGTGATAATAGAGTTAAAATCACTAACCTTCCTGAAAGATGTGAAGTTACAATCTTCAACATGCAAGGTGCTTTGGTTAGAAATTATATAAAAGATGATCCATTAACGTCGGTTGATTGGGATCTTAAGAATCACCAAGGAATTCCGATTGCAGGTGGATTATATCTCGTACACATTCTGATAGAAATTCCAGATGAAAACGGAAATATCGTCGAAAACGAAAAAATCCTAAAGTGGTATGGCGTTTTAAGACAACCAGACCTGGATAACTTGTAAGATTCTAAAGTTTTAATTTGAAATTCACAGAGGATGAAAATAAATAAATTAATTAAAAACACATTTTTAGTAGGAATGGCATTCGGATTAAGCGGTGCTGCTTTCGCTGGAAATGGTGACAGAGTTGGTTCGGCAGGAGCAACAGAATTGCTAATCAACCCTTGGGCAAGAAGTGCCGCTTGGGGAGACGCAGGAGTTTCTTGTGCAAATGGACTTGACGCCGTATTTACGAATATCGCTGGATTAGCCTTTACGGAGAAGACACAAATTCGCTTCGACAGAACAAATTGGCTTGGCGGTGCTGGAATTAATCTTAATTCAGCAGGATTTGCACAACGTGTTTCTGAAAGCAGTGTAATCTCTGTAACCGTCATGGCAATGACCTTCGGGGACATTGATATTACGACGGTAGATTTACCTGAAGGCGGAATTGGAACGTTTTCACCAACATATTCGAACTTTAATGTCGGATATGCACGTGAATTCTCGAATTCAATCTATGGTGGAATTAACTTCAAAGTAATCACTGAATCAATTGCTGATTTAAGAGGTACTGGTGTAGCTGTTGATGCTGGAATTAGATACGTAACTGGTGAAGAAGATCAAATGAAGTTTGGTATTGCATTAAAAAATATCGGACCAACAATGAGCTTCAATGGTGATGGACTTGGACAACAAGTTGAGTATCCAGGAACTGGAGACCTTGCTACATTGGAGCAAAGATCGGCAACTTTTGAAATGCCTTCTTTACTTTCAATTGGAGGATCTTATGATTTTAACTTTACTGAAACAAACAAGTTAACTGCAGCATTAGCGTTTTCTGCAAACTCTTTTTCAAATGATCAGTTCCGCCTAGGAGCTAATTACGAAATGGAATTAGAAAAAGCAAGATTCAACTTAATGGCTGGATACGTATATGAGTCAGGTGTATTTCAATCTACATTTGGTTACGAGCAACGTGGAACAGCAATGAGCGGTTTAACTGCGGGAGTTTCTGTAGATGCAATTGTTGGAAAAAACAAAAGCATGCTAGGAATTCAGTATACTTTTAGAAATACTAGAAATTTCGACAATGTTCATTCAATTGGATTGTCAATAGAAATTTTGTAATACAATTACTTGTTCTGCCATCCTTACTGATGCGAAAGTAAGGATGGCAAGATAAGATTTAAAATAATAACCACCCCCAATGGTGGTCATTGACCCAAAATGTGCGTTGAGCGCGACCTATGTTAGCAATACGTTAATATATGGTCACAGTTTTACCAGGTGTGTATTCGGCTTTTAATTGAAAGATTAAGAGTAATTCTATTGTTATAAAACATGGAATTCAGTTCAAAAATTGCGAAACTTTCTTCCTATAATCTTCATTTTTAAATACGCTGTAGTGCCCATTTGTGAAATAATTGTGGGCCATGTTGGTATAGTTTATACCCTCTTTATAGATTAGGTGTACGATTCGATTTTTTTATCTATTAACTCAAAATTGAAAGGTTATGAAAAAGTCGATTTTTATTCTTATTGCCGTTTTTTGAGCAAACAGTGTTCTTGTGGATGGTTATGAGGCGATAATGGTGACGATATGATTTGGAATCCATCTTCAAATTTCAGCGACAATGTGGGAGATCCAATTTTCGGTGGAATGCATTATGTTTAAGTGTTCGGAGAAAAAGCCCAGGGAGAAAATTCCCCTGCGTATGATAATGGCAAATGGTTGCGCGAACGATTTGAACCAGATACGACTCAAACTGTTCGTAGACAACAATATCGCAAAGCTTGGAAAACTTGCTTTTGGGTAATGGAACCTATGTTGGCTGATAGACAAGAACTGTTAGCAACTGACGTAAAGATTAGCGCTCGAATTAATAAACCTTATGCTGAGGACAATTTAAAAGGAGCTAATGAAGGTTTTCCGCTTTATCAATTTGGGTTTGAAAACCCATCTAATATTGAAGATGCAGACCGCCTAGTTTCTGTTATTGATAATATTAACATAGTGCCAAAACCTTACTATGCATATAGTCAACACGAAACGAATAAACGAGATAATCGGGTCAAAATCACCAATTTGCCAGAACGTTGTGAAGTCACGATATTCAACATACAGGGGGCATTGGTACGTTCTTATGTGAAAGACGATCCTTTAACGTCAATTGATTGCGATTTACGTAATTATCAAAGTATTCCAATCGCTGGCGGAATGTATATTGTTCATGTGAAAATTGAAGTGCCTAACATGAACGGAAACCGTGTTGAACAAGAAAAAATCTTGAAATGGTTCGGTGCATTGCGAGAACCAGATTTAGATAATTTATAGTAATGTTCGCTTATAATTGCGACTAGTTTTCATGCTAGGATAGATTAAAATAATTTCATATATTTGTTATTCAAGAGAGTCTCAAAATGGACTCTCTTGTTATGTTTAAAAAAGATCGAAGATGTCAGATATAAGCTATTATACGAAAGAGGGATTAGATAAATTGAAAGCTGAATTAAAGCACATGAAAACTGTTCTTCGCCCGAGTATCTCAGAGCAAATAGGGGAGGCAATAGATAAAGGAGATTTATCAGAGAATGCAGAATACGACGCGGCCAAAGAAGCGCAAGGCTTATTGGAAGCTAAAATTAATAAATTAGAAAACGTTGTTTCAAATGCACGGGTTTTAGATGATTCGGATTTGGATACATCCAAGGCGCTCATATTGAGTAATGTAAAGATTAAAAATGTCACAAACGGGATGGAATTAACCTATACGTTAGTGGCTGAAAATGAAGCCGATCTAAAGGCGAAGAAAATTTCTGTAGATTCGCCTATTGGTAAAGGTCTTCTGGGCAAAACTGTTGGCGAAATTGCAGACATAGAAGTTCCAAACGGAATTATGCAGTTTGAAATTTTAGAAATAACCCGATAATGGCATCTATATTTACAAAAATTATTAATCGTGAAATTCCTGCGCATATCGTTGCTGAAAACGATCAATTTTTTGCTTTTCTTGATATTTCACCATTACAGAAAGGACATACCCTCGTCATTCCAAAAAAAGAAGTGGACTATATTTTTGATGTCGAGGATGAATTATTGGGAGAAATGATGGTCTTTTCCAAACAAGTGGCACAGAAAATTAAAAAGGTGTTTCCTTGTGATAGAATTGGCATTACCGTAATTGGGTTGGAAGTTCCTCATGCCCATATTCATTTAGTGCCAATCAGTCAAATGGCAGACATGAATTTCGCAAAAGAAAAAATGACGTTGTCCCAAGAGGAATTAGCAGATATTGCAAAAGCAATAAGAGAAGCAGATTAGAGAGATCTTTCAAAACTAAAAAAGCCCTATTGTAAATTGCACAACAGGGCTTTTTTAGTTAAAGTGTTTTATTACTTCTTCTTTTTCTTCTTTTTATCGTCTTCAGGAGTCGTTTTCGTATCAGATTCTAATTCTCCTTTTTCGATTTTCTTAACCATCAATTTGCTCGTAGCCTTGTCAACATAACCCACATAGATAATGTTGCGGTATTCACAAGAAGCCATTGATTTAACTCTTTTGCTTGAAATGTTTGTTACCGCCCCCCAAACGCCTCTTTTATTGTTCTTAACATATTGTGGCATTTCAGAATCACTTAATGCAGTAAAAAAGTAATACTCAGAAATGTTTAGGTTGTAATTCGCTTTACCTAATACAAATGGAGCTTCTGCATCTGCTGCATCTTCAATCGTTTCCCATTTCTTCTCTTGATCTTCTAACGAAGTAATTACCGGGCCTGTCGCGGTTGAATAAGTTAAATAGGCTTTATTTTCAACAAACTCAAAATCATCAATACGTTCAACATCTTCTATTTTGATTTTTTTAGTCAATGGTTTCCACATATTAACATCTTCAATCAGCTGATCTACTTCTCGAATCATGATGCCCTCAGCATCCATAATTGCCGCGTATAAATCACCACGAAAGTTTGATGCTAATTTATATGATTTAATACCTTCTGAAGGCACTACATCTACATCATACCAAGAATTATCCAATAACGAAAACATTCTGATCATTTCATAATCCTCATCTTCGTACAGGACATACCCCTCTTCTCCAATAACTGAAAAAACTGGATTTTTAATACTTGTGGTCCCAAATTCTTCTTCTCCAACAAATTCCCATTTGTCATCTATCGCTCTTATAACTGACATTTTATCGTCATAATGACAAAAAACATAAGGTACCGCTTTGTAGGCAAAAATATCAAGTGTTTTAAGTTTGAAAATCCCGTCAATTGGGGTTTCATCAAATTCTTGCCATTTCTCTCTATAGTAACGTCTCACTCTTAATTTCCCATCCTCAACAGAGGCCACGTGAATGGATCTACCCACTTCTTCAATGTCAATTTTGTCAAGAACAGCATTGTCCGAAACGTAACCGCCACCATATTCCTCAACGATTTGAGCATTTGCATTTAAAAAGCTAAAGCTTAATGTTAATGCGAATAAAATCTTTTTCATTTCTATTTTTTTTTCGAAGATAATTAAAATACTTAAAATTGAGTTCATCCCAATTTCGTTTTTGTAAGTGTTTGGCTAGAAATTGACTAATTTTTTCCCCCGATAGCTTTCGAGAAGTATTTTAGTTCTTTGAAATTATTTACTCACTCAAACACAACATTCTATTTGCCCTAATTGCAATCGTCATACCAAAATAGTTAAACGTCTGATCTTTTAGTAAATATATTCTCAAAATCAGGCTTTTTATATTTGGATAATTTGCAGCTTAATTCGGTTTCTAACGTAATGGTAAATTTTGACTTAGAGTAGGTTTTTACTCGGTTAATATTCACCAACCAAGATTTATGTGATCGGAAAAAATTATTGTTTTCAACGAGTAACTTTTCAAAATGGTTTAAATTTTTACTCACCATATAACGTTCACCATTTGCAAGATGAATGGTGGAGTGCGCCTCTTTCGCCTCGTACGCTAAAATCGTTGAAATTGGAATTATTTTTTGAGAACCCGCATGGGGGATAATAATTTTTGTCAGCGTTGGACTATTCATATTGTCTTTTAATGCCGTGTATGATTTATGCGAATTGGCTAGCTTCTGTTTTTCCGTAAATTTTTCAACAGCTAGTTTGAGCCGTTCAATCGTTACTGGTTTTAATAAGTAATCAACTGCTGAAACTTCAAATGCCTTAATTGCATATTGATCATAGGCCGTAACAAAAATGATTTCAAAATCAATTTCATCAAAAAATGAGACGATTTCGTGTCCTGCATAATTGGGCATCTCTATGTCAAGAAACACCAAGGCAGGTTTGTTTATTTTTATCGATTCTACAGCTTCAACAAGTCCTTTGCATTTTTCTATAATTCTTATTTGTGGACAATATCTCAAAACTAAGCCGGATAAAATTTCTCGGGCACTTTTTTCGTCGTCAACAATAATAGCGTCGTATGTAGTCATTTGTAATCAATTTATGTCGTGTGTTCTATTCAGTCGAGTGTTTGTATGGCAGACAAATCACAACCGTTGTGCCAGATGCCTCTTGGTTAGTCACTAAGTCGATATAGGTTATCCCTAAATTATCACCATATATTTGGCGGAGTAATTTAAAGCGCCCTTGAATCGAATTTACAGCGAATGACTTGTGATTTTTAATGCGTCTTTCTTGTATCTCTTGGGATGCTTTTCGCCCTATTCCATTGTCGCTAATGGTGCAAATCAGATCGTTTTTCAGCTTAAAACTTACCCGAAGGCGTTTTCCCCCATCTTTATGAAATAAGCCATGTTTAATTGAGTTTTCAATAAATGGTTGAATTAATAAAGGTGGAATCATGATGTCACTTATGTCATTCGTGTCAAATTCAATGCTAAGGCCGCTGTCAAATCTTAATTTTTCTAATTCTAAATACAATTGTAATGATGCAAACTCATCTTCTATTTCAATAAACTCTTGACTGGAATGATTCAGTGTTTTCCGAATAAGATCTGCAAATTTCGCAATATAGCTGTAGGACTTCTCCGTGTTTTCTTTTAAAATTAAATCTTGCATAGAGTTCAGCGCATTAAACGTAAAATGAAGATTCATTTGCGATTTTAAAGAAGTCAATTGGTGCATTGACATTGCTTTTTGTTGACGTTCGTTTTGAATTTTACGGTTTAAGCGATAGCGATTGAAGATTAGAGTAATTATAAAAATAAGGAGTACAAAGGCCGCAACAGTGATGATAATCGCAATGGTTAACAGTTTATTTTGTTCTGCCTCATAGTCCTTTTCAAGGGCCAACGAGTTGATTTGAGAAATTTTCTCATCCACTTTAAATTTAATTTGCATCATCTCCAAACGCGAATCCCTGTCCTTTGCTTGAACTTCAGCGGATAAATCAATATAGCGGGCTTGATAATCCGCCGCTTTTTTGAATTCATTTTTGGCGAAATAAATATTAGTACAAGCCTAATAAATGCCTAACAATCTTAAATTGATATTTTGTTTTAGACCCAGTTCTTCTGCCGATTGATAATAGAATAAGGAAGGATCAAGTTCCCCCATATCATAATAAATTTGACCTTTTCGATAATAGTCAATGCACAATAAATTGGGAGAATTTGTAGTCTTTGCAAGTTCAATTGATTTTTCCGCCGTCACTATGGCTTCACTATATCTTTTTTGGGCCCTATAAACATCAGCAAAATTTAAATAGCAAGAGTTTACAGTCAATTTATAATCGACTTTAGTGCCCAACTCCATACATTGATCTAGATAAATAATGGCATTTTCATAGTCCTTTGCTAGCATGTGTATGTATGCAGTAACTAATATATTGTCTCAGCGCATATAAGCGTATCTGGGGGCATCTTTAAAACGTTCACATATCAAATCGGCTTTTTTTAAATATTCAAGAGCAGTTTTATAATCGCCTAAACCAGCAGTCATACTACCCATGGTCTTATAGCTACGCGCAGCTTCTAATGTGTGATATTTGGAGAAGATGGTTAAGGCCTCCTGAGCCATTTTCATTCCGGCACCTATATTCCCATGATAGACATGAATTGTTGATTCTTGAAACTTAAATTCCCCATGTAAAAACTCATAATTTAGTACTTTGGTTCGGCTTGAACAATAAACGATAAGTTCTATCGCCGCGGGTAAGCTATATTCATTTTCTTCCGACCTGATTGTTTCCTCTATCGATCTGAAAACGTCTCTGTCGTCCGTACTTTGAGCTACTATCAATAAACTATCGTAATTAATAGACTCAGCCAATAAATGTTGACTAAATCCGAACAGAAATATGAAGAATAGATAGCTGCGCATGTATTAACTCTTCTTTAATCTTTTCGGATTATCAGACACGAAGGACTTCCAAGATCCAGATTTAGACTTATTATGTTCGCCAACTCCACCTTGATAGTGGTGACAAACGGCAGCCGCTAACCCATCAGTGGCATCTAAATGTTTAGGGAGTTCTTTGAGGTTAAAAAGGCGCATTAACATAGCTGCTACTTGTTCTTTTGACGCGTTTCCACTGCCTGTAATGGATTGTTTTATTTTTTTAGGGGTATATTCTTCAAAAGGTAAATTTCTGTGTAAAGCTGCCGCTATTGAAACACCTTGCGCTCTGCCAAGTTTCAACATGGATTGAACGTTTTTACCAAAAAATGGTGCCTCAATCGCCATTTCATCTGGTTTGTATTCTAAAATGAGCTGATCCATGCGATCAAAAATCCGCTTGAGCTTATCTGGATGTGTGGCTAGTTTACTCAAATGAATGACTCCAAAAGTGATTAACCGCATTTCCTTATTTCTAACATGAATAATCCCGTAACCCATAATTGAGGTTCCCGGATCTATTCCTAGAATTATTTTATCAACAATAGTTTTTTTCAAAAAGAGTGTACTTTTGGTTCAAGTATTCGCTCAATCGTGCCGGTGTTAGGCCCAATTAAATTCCAATCGTCAAAGTTAAAATTAATTTGCACTAACATTCCGGTAGACATCACGAGTTGATCATTGGCTAAATAGTTGACAAAATCTGATAGACCAAAATTGTGTCCCGTCAATACTACGTTTTTTGAATTTGCTTTTTCAACTAATATTTCCTGAATTTTTTCTCGAGTGGCCAAATAGAGCGAATCATCAAATTCAATGGGTTTTTTCCACAAATAATAATTAAGAATTTCAGCCGTTTCTTGGGTTCTTTGGGCCCCCGAAGCTATTATTTGTTCAACATCAATCCCTTCCTGTTGGAAAATGTAACCGACTTGGTTGGCTTGAGCAGTACCTTTTTTATTTAATTTTCGTTTGAAATCATTTGTCAAATCCCCAGGTTTTACGGCCTTTCCGTGTCTTAATAGATACAAAGTTAACATAAGCTAAAAAAAATAAGATTTTCACCAACCCTAAAGTAACAATTCCCGTTATATTAATTGAGAAGTTTATCATAGTTATGGGTTTATTATGATAAAGTGAATCAAACTACTTATTCAGACCAGCTGGAACT
>Ga0213861_10000121_pt1 | contig 58046 bp, 54 predicted proteins | sample PICome_4_FD_160110 | JGI IMG/M metagenome (GOLD analysis project Ga0213861, IMG submission 160110) | Coastal seawater microbial communities near Pivers Island, North Carolina, United States - PICO131 | ecosystem: Environmental > Aquatic > Marine > Coastal | place: USA: North Carolina... | reverse complement strand
ATTGAGGGCGGCGCGAAAGCGCCGCCCTCGTGCAATCCCAACAGGGTGTATTACCGTTGAGGTATGTCTCAATTCCCTTTTGGATTCGGTGTGCCGGGTAACTCTGATGATGAGAACAACCCCGCGGGCCAGCCATTCGATATGAACAACCTCGGCGCAATGTTCACGCAGTTCGGCAACATGCTGCAGCAGGCACAAAATGAAGGGCCCCTGCCTTGGTCCACCGTCATGCAGGTTGCTCGTCAAGGATTGGGCACAGATCCGAGTGTCTCGGACTCAGAGAAGCGCGGGGCGCAGGCCGCAATGGAATTGGCGGACACTTGGCTCGATGCCGCGGTCACATTCCCGACAAGCAGCACACCGGTTCAGGTGTGGTCGCGCACCGAGTGGCTGGTGGAAACCGGGCCGGTCTGGCAGCAGGCGATTACGCCCATTGCGGTGACCATGTCTGAGCGCATGGCCACGATGATGCCCGGTGCGGGGGACCTCGAAGGGCTCGAGAGTCAGCTTCCTGAGCAACTCAAAGACATGCTTCCTGGCGGAATCACACCCGACATGATGTCGATGCTCGCGCCCATGCTGGGCATGGTCACGCAATTGGGTGCGACTGCATTTGCTTACCAGTTAGGGCAAGCCCTGTCCGCTTTGTCGAATGAAGTTGTGTGCTCAAGTGACGTGGGGATCCCGCTAGCACCCCATGGCGTGCGCGCATTGGTTCCACGCAACATTGAGCAATTCGCGGAGGGGCTTGGTATTGATTCGCGTGACATCATGCTCTACTTCGCTTTGCGTGAGAGTGCTCATCAGCGTCTGTTTGATCACGTTCCATGGTTACGCTCGAGGCTCATGTCTGCCGTTGAAGAGTATGCGCGATATATGGATGTGAATATGAACATGTTGGGTGAGAAATTCTCTGGCGTTGACATGACCAACCCAGAAGCTCTGCAAGAAATAATGGCCTCAGGCGTCCTGGAGCCTGAAGACACTCCTGAACAACGTGCTGCGATTTCCCGGCTTGAAACATTGTTGGCCCTGATCGAAGGATGGGTTGATGACGTCGTCACCGAGGCGGTTGAGGGTAGACTTGCAAGTCTGCCCCAACTGCGGGAAACCATGGGGCGGCGCCGGGCAACGGGAGGCCCTGCCGAGTTGACTTTCAGCACGTTGGTCGGAATGCAGTTGCGTCCACGATCTTTCCGCGAGGCGCACACTGTTTTTGCCGCTCTTCGTTCGCGCGATGGAATCGCACAGCGCGATGCGCTCTGGGCCCATCCAGATCTTTTGCCGAATGCGGAGGATCTTCAGGATCCACTCGGATTCCTGGACAGCGGTGGTGATGACATTGATATCAGTGACATCAGCGATCTTGATAAGTAGTCCATGCTGCAATCTGATGCCTTAGCCCAACTTGATTTATTTGCCCAACACGCTTCGCTTGATTTAATGACCCAGTACCGCGAGTTGCTCGCCGGTGACGCGTTGTCGCTCGAGCGGGTGCGGCGAGCGGGCCATTTCACCGCGAGTGCACTTATGTTCGATCCTGTTCACCGCGAAGTGAATTTGCTCATGCACCCCAAGGTCGGCAGATGGCTGCAGTTTGGTGGGCATATTGAATCCATTGATGAATCATTTGCTGCGGCGGCGCTGAGAGAGTGCCATGAAGAAAGTGGCTTTGGTGACATTGTCTTAATGGAAATCCCGGTCCAATTGGACCGACACCAGGTCCCCTGTGCAGGAGCACAGAGTGTGCACTGGGATATCCAGTTCATTGCGCTGGTGGATAAGACCTCAACGCGCTCTGATGGCGAGGATTTGCACACCAAATGGTGGTCTGTGGACTCTGTAGGCACCGAGATCAAGGATCTTGACCCGAGTGTCCGGCGTTTGGTGGATCTTGCTGCTCCCATCACAGGCCGGTAGCAGCAAGGCGGGACCCATGGCACAATGGCGAGAGCCTTGAGACTTAAACCTAGGGCGCTTAGATTGCTCGGCTTGGACAGTTCTAATCGATTGCAAGGAGTGGAGATCGCGTGTCAGCGTTGTTATGGTGGCTCATTCCGGTGGGGGCCGTGATTATTGCGCTAGGCATTGGTGCCCTGGTGAGTTATTTCCGTCGCCCAACTGAACACCATGATCTGGGAAAGTTCGCGTCCATGCAGGAGGCCATGAATCGCCCTCATGGGCACATACGGGTGCAAAGGAACCTCGACGATCGTGACTGAACCAGAACTCGGGCTCGAACCCGAGCCAGCCGAGGTGAGGTCACAGCGTAGGCGCAGTCTGATCGCATTCCTGGCAAGCGTTGGTGTCACCATCGCTCTGGTTGCGGTGGCGCTGGTGCTGCCTGTCCCTTATGTCAAACTCGCGCCAGGACCAACATTTAATGTGATCGGGCAGGTTGATGGCGCTGACGTCATCTCCATTTCGGGCACCGAGACTTTTCCCACTTCGGGAACTCTCAACATGACCACGGTCAGGGAGTCAGGTGGCCCGCGGGGAGGGTTAACATTTTTTGACGCTGTTGGTTCGTGGTTCAACGCGGCTGACGCAGTAGTTCCCCGTGAGCTCATTTATCCCGACGACATCAGTGGCGAGCAGGTCAAAGCCCGCAACGCCGCGATGTTCAGCACATCTGAGTCTGATGCCATTGCCGCGGCTTTGAATTTCTTGGAGTTGCCAATTCAAACTGAAATTGTGGCCACTGCGGTCGTTGTTGATGCTCCGGCTGATGGAATTTTCCAGCCACGAGACCAAATCATTGCGGTGAACGGCGAACCCGTGAGTGCACCGGGTGATGTTGTCTCTGCTGTGCAGAAGGCGCCGGTGGGCACCGAGTTCACCTTCGACATCCGGCGCGCGGCACAGGACGAGCAAATAGTTGTCACATCGATGGAAAATCCCGATAACGCTGGAGTGCCCTACATAGGAATCTCCGTGGGAGAGTTGTATTCAGCTGACTTTGACATTGATTTCACCCTCACTGATGTGGGCGGCCCAAGTGCCGGGCTCATTTTTGCCACGGGAATCGTCGATAAATTGACGCCGACAGATTTGACCGATGGAAAATCTGTGGCAGGAACAGGCACCATCACGCCAGACGGATCCGTCGGGCCCATTGGCGGTATCCGCCAGAAGTTGGCCGGCGCCCGCGCCGACGGGGCCGAGTTGTTTCTCATGCCGGCGCAACACTGTGCCGAGGCGCAGGGGTATATCCCCGATGGCCTCACGGTTGTCCCGGTTTCGACCCTTTCTGAGGCAATTGGTGAGCTCGGTCACTGGGCAGCGGGTCTACCGGTTGGGAATTGTCCAGCAAGTTGACGTAAGTTGTTCCTGTGACCTCTATGACTCCTGATATCGAGCCTCGCCGCAAGGGTGGCATTCTTCTCCCCACGATCATTGTCTTGGCAGTCATTGTCATTGCCTTTGTGATTTTCACGGGTTTTTACACCGAGTTCATGTGGTTTGATTCTGTGGGTAAGACCCAGGTGTTCTCCATTGCCTTATTTACTCGAATGGGCATGTTCGCGGTCTTGTTCGTGGCCATGGCAATTGTGTCGTCATTGGCCATGTGGATCGCGTTTCGAACGCGCCCCGAGTTTGTGGGCGCAACCCCCGAGCAGGCGAGCCTTGAGCGATACCGAATTGGGATCGAGCCCTACCGCAGATGGATCGCACTTGCCATCGTTTTGATTTTGTCGTTTTTCGCGGGCCTCGCCGGATCAGGCGAGTACGGTACGTATTTACTGTGGAAGAACTCAACGCCGTTTAATCAGGTGGACCCGCAATTTGGTCTCGACCTCTCTTTCTACACATTTGAGCTTCCATTCATACGTTTTGTTCTTGGGTTCGCATTCACTTTGGTGATTTTGGCAATCTTGATTGTGACGGCTGTTCACTACATCTATGGAGGCCTGCGTCTTCAGCCCAGAGGCGATCGTGCAACGAGGGCGGCCCAAGCGCAACTCTCGGCCTTGATTGCTGTATTCCTGTTGCTCAAGGCGATTGCGTACTACCTTGATCGCTTTGGGCTGGTGACCAAGAGCGAGAACCTGGTCTCAGGGTTCACCGGGCTGAAGTACACGGATGTGTATGCCGTGCTCCCGGCACTCAATATTTTAGTGTTCGTAGCCGTCATTGTGGCTGCGCTGTTCATATTCAATATCTTCCGTCGTCACTGGGTCATCCCGACCATTGGCGCAGGTCTGATGATTGTTACCTCGATTGTCATTGGTGGGCTCTACCCACTTGTGGTCCAGCAATTCCAGGTGCGTCCTAGTGAATTGGTGCGCGAAGAGCCCTATATCCAGCGCAACATTGATGCGAGTCGGGATGCCTACGGAATCCAGGATGCAGTCATCTCCGATTACGAAGGTACGGTTTCGCCACCAACGGCGGAGACATTGCAGGCGAGTGCAGGCACGTTGAACAACATTCGATTGATTGATCCCGCGATCGTTTCGCCCACTTACAACCAACTGCAGCAAATCCGTGGTTACTACTCCTTCAACAACACCCTTGACGTGGACCGCTATGACTTGCCGCAAGGTCGGCGGGGTGCCGTTGTTGCCGTGCGCGAAATCAACCTTGCAGGTATCCCCGATGGCCAGCGCAACTGGACCAATGACAAAGCCGTGTACACGCATGGCTATGGCTTTGTCAGTGCATTTGACAACACTGCCTTGAGCAATGGCGCACCTGATTTCTTTGCATCGGACATCCCACCCGTCGGCGAACTTGAAGTGACCCAACCCCGCGTTTATTTTGGTGAACTCAGCCCGCCTTATTCCATAGTTGGAGCTCCCAAGGGAACGCCAGCCGTTGAACTTGACTATCCCGATGACGCCAACCCAACGGGGCAGGCGACGAATACCTATGAAGGCAAGGGTGGCGTGCCCATGGGTTCGCTGTTTGGCAAACTCTTGTTTGCGACTAAATTCCAAGACTCAAATATTTTACTCTCGGATTTGGTGAACCAGGATTCGCAGATCATGTGGGACCGCAACCCACTCACCAGAGTTGAGAAAGTAGCCCCCTGGCTGACGCTGGATCAGGATCCTTACCCTGTCGTGGCCAATGGCCGGATCCAATGGATCGTCGACGGCTACACCTTGTCCAATGAGTATCCATATTCAAGTCGCGTGTCATTGGCTGACGCCACGAGCGACTCGATTAGTACCCGAGTCATTCAATCTGGGCTCTTACCTCGCGATCAGGTCAACTACATGCGAAATTCGGTTAAAGCTGTAGTCGATGCCTACGAGGGATCGGTCACACTTTATGCATGGGATGAATCAGATCCTGTCCTGCAAACTTGGATGAAAGCATTCCCCGACGTTGTTGAACCGCGTAGCAAAATGCCCATGGACATTGTTGAGCATGTTCGTTATCCCCAGGACATTTTCAAGGTACAGCGCAACATCATGAGCCGCTATCACGTGACAGATGCAGTTACATTTTACAACGGTACGGACGTATGGATCGTTCCCTTTGATCCAACGGTTTCACCTGCTCAGGTGTTCCAGCCGCCTTATTATCTAACCCTTCAGATGCCAGGTCAGAGCGCGACAGAGTTCTCACTCACCACGACATTTGCGCCGCAGCGACGGCAAACTCTCGCAGCCTTCATGGCAGTGAGTTCAGATCCAGGGGACAACTACGGAAAAATTGAAGTTCTGCAGTTGCCCAGCAACACGACAATCCCCGGACCGCAACAGGTTCAGAACAACTTCGAGTCGGACCCCACCGTGAGTTCGCAGTTGTCACTCCTGCGACGCGGTGGATCTGAAGTGGAACTCGGCAACCTGCTCTCATTGCCATTCAACGGCGGACTGCTCTACGTGGAGCCGGTGTACATCCGCGCTGCAGCTGATGGCTATCCGTTGCTGCGAAAAGTTCTTGCGGGTTACGGTGCCAACGTCGCTCTCGAGGATAACCTCTCAACTGCGCTCGCCAAGGTGCTCAGTACGAACCCTGCTGCTCTGCCGGATTCACTGCCTGACGTGAACCTGGGCGATGGCACCACTGTTGACCCCGACACGGGTGAAACGATCCCAGCACCTGACCAGCCAACGTCTGCCGATCCAATTGTTGCTCTGGCCCAAGCCATTGACGCGGCCCAGCAGGCGTATTCCGATGGTCAGGCGGCTCTTGCCGAGGGTGACTTCGCGGCTTATGGGGCAGCGCAGGATCGACTCGAGCGGGCCCTGCAACAAATTGCGGCGGCGGAGGCGATTTTGAATCCTCAACCAACAGCAGTTGATGAACCGCCAGCAGATGTGGCAACGGATGAGGGTGCTGCAACGGCATGAGCCTTCAAGCCCATTGGGATGATCGCTATGAGAACAATCCGGCATCCAAGCTGAGTTGGTATCAAGAGCAATCACCCGAGGTGGAGTTTGTAAACGAATCAGTGGGCAAAGGAACACCTATCATCGACATTGGTGGTGGGCTTTCACCATTCGTTGATCAACTGGTTGACCTAGGTTTCACTAACCTCACGGTCCTTGATGTCAGTTCATTTGCGCTAGCCGAAGGTCAAAAGCGAATTCCAGGCAAGCAGGTTGAATGGATTCACTCTGATATTCGAACCTGGCAACCAGAGCGCATGTATGGCCTCTGGCATGACCGCGCAGTCTTTCACTTCCTCACCGAGGAAGCGGATCAGGTGAGTTATTGGGGGAAGGCAAAGGACACTCTTGTCCCTGGTGGTTTTATCGTCATCGGATGCTTCTCTGAAAATGGGCCAGAGCAATGCTCGGGCTTGCCCGTTGCTCGGCATAGCACGGGTGACTTGGTAGCGGCCATGGGAGACGAATTCGAGGTACTTGAATCCGCTCGCCGAATTCACCGTACGCCCAGCGGTGGCGAGCAAGAATTTTCCTGGGTCATTGCGCAGCGGATATGAGCCTAACCCGACCGATTAGGCAGTTGAGTAAGCACGTATAGTTCGCCTAGTAATCAAACAGCGCGGGGTGGAGCAGCTCGGTAGCTCGCTGGGCTCATAACCCAGAGGTCACAGGTTCAAATCCTGTCCCCGCTACGAATTGAAAGAACCCAGGGTTGATCCCCTGGGTTCTTTCAATTCGTGGGGGAGAAACATAAGGATTTGGGAGGAGGATCGCTAAGGCGATCCGACGGATCCTGTCCTGGGTCCGCCGTGTGACGAGGATAAATGTCCAACCGTGTTAGGTCCTGAGCACTCCACACTTTTTGTTGGGCCCACCTGCCTTCGCACGCGTGTGGGTTCAAATCTCGGACTGACGTTTTCCGATGCTTTGGCCATTGGAGTGGGAGCAATCTTGGGCAAGGCATTGCTAGGAAAAGTCATCAGGATCGTGGCTGTCTCGCTGTTTTCCCTTTGGGCTCTGCCTGATGGCCGAGGGATTTACGGCATTTGAGGTCAGATTACGGTTTTACCGTGGAAGTACGGTAACCAGCGTGGGTGATCCCCCATAGACTCAACGCGTGGAAGTGAACACTGCACATCAAGATGCCGCCGAACCAGTCTCACCGATTGAACGATTGGACGGTGTCACCCTCTTTGGCACCCCCAAAATGTGGGTGGGACTGTTGGGCCTAGTGGCTCTCCTGATTGCCGGTTTAATTTGGGGAGTTTTTGCAAAAGCACCGGTAACAATTTCAGCGGCGGGTGTGATTTCTACCGAGGGTGGCCCGCTCGAGGTGGGTGTCTCACTTAACGGGACGGTGACATCCCTGTTTGTGAAGGTCGGAGAGAGCGTTGAAGCGTCGAATACGCTGGCAATCATTACCGATGACCAAGGTTTGGCGGTTCGGGTTCGCACACCCGTGAGTGGAATTGTGACTGAGATATCAACACAGGTGGGCGACTTTCTCAGCGCGGGATCAACAGTTATGACCCTTCAGGACACCACTAATGATCTGGAGTCCATCGCATTTATCCCAGTGTCCAGTATTGGACCTTTGCTTGTGGGCCAGGAAGTACTCATGTCCCCGAAATCGGTTCCGGTCAGTGAATTTGGTTACTTGAAGGGCACCATAAGTTCGATTTCTTCCGTTCCCGTGAGTAATGCGCGCGTGGAGCAATTGGTGGGAAGAGTGGCAGGTTCGAAAAATTACGATGCCCAAGGCGAACCCATCGTTGAAGTACGCATCCGCGTTTCTGCTGATTCTGCGACACCGTCAGGTTTTACTTGGACCCAAGGTGAGGGCCCTCCATATCAACTTCTGTCGGGGACACCGTGGACCGGCGAAGTCGTGATAAGTGACAGCACACCCATCGCCACCCTTTTAGGGTCGTGATGGCAACTCCGATTTTCCTTGCGCAGTCCACAACGGAAATGGGAATTACCTGCCTGCGCATGGTTATGGCCGGGTACGGCTACTCCCTCGGTACCGAGGAACTCCGCCTGATCTGTGGAGTCAGCAGGGACGGGGCAGACCTGCAATCACTTGCGCAAGCCGCAGGGGAGTGTGGTTTCTCCTCTCGGATTGTCTCCCACGAGGACTTCTTGACGACTCAGACGGGCTTGGAGGAGGTCAACTTTCCCGCAATTGCGAAGTGGGAAAGGGGCCACGCTGTTGTCGTACTTGGCCGCAAAGGCGACACGTGGGAATTCATTGATCCGATTTCCGGGCGTAGATTCCTCAAGGACGATGAATTCAATGCTGCTGTTACTGGTGGTTTCCTCGTACTGGAACCTGGACCTGAATTTGTTCCCAACAAGGAACTGCCAGGAATGCTCACGACTTTAATCAAGCAATTCCATGGAAGTGCTTCAGGTGTGGCCTTTGTCGTTATTACTGGCTTGGCACTGATCGTGCCCGGTATTATTACTCCAGGCCTCATTCGACTTTTCGTTGACGAATATCTCATTGCAGGAGATAGAGATCAGGCCGGCGTCATCCTCGTGGGCCTGGCATTGTCACTGGCCTTGTTAATAATTTTCATGACAATGCAATTAAGAGCTCTACGCCGGTTGACCACCATCACGGTGACACGGGCCACTGCACGCTTCGTCTGGCATACATTGCGCATGCCTGCGTGGTTCTTCAGTCAGAGGGACTCGACGACTCTGGCCTACCGAGTTGGATTAACCGAGAAATTGGCCGAGCTAATGTCTGGTCCATTTGCCTCGGCCATTCTCGCCCAACTCACGAGCCTGTTTTTCTTGATCGTTATGTTCGTGCTCTCGCCGATTCTTGGACTTGTTTCACTCGTGGGGTATTTCTTATTGGTCGCATTGATTTGGCGCGTAGCGGCATTGCGCCTCGAGGTCAGACAAAAGCAGGCTCGAGAGGTAGGAGTCACCGCAACACAAATTGGCATCAGCATCAGAGTCCTGGAAACGCTCAAAGCAACCGGCAGTGAGTCAGTTGCCTTCGATCGAATCTTCTCCTCTATGTCACGCAATCTCTCACTGGGCGTCACTCACCTGTGGGCATGGTTTGGAATGCTTCCTGTTCTCATGACGGCACTGATCAGCACGCTTGTTCTCTCAGCAGGTGCGATACTCGTGATTGAGGATGTCATCACACAGGGCACGCTGGCGGCCTTCACAATTTTATTGGGTGGATTCATTGCTCCAATTTCCGTGCTGGTCCCCAGTATTGATGGGTTTCTCAATGTTCGTGGAGCGCTTGAACAAACTGGCGATGTCCTCGAACAGCCGGTAGATGTTCTGCTGCGTGATAACTACGCGGATGGAGCGTTTGACGTTGACGGTGGTAAATCCGAAGACACAACGGACAAGAGTGGCGAATCGGCTGCTGTCCCACATGCGCCCGAGCCTCGCAATGCAGATGATTCTGGCTCCAGAGCGGCCGAATCTGACGGCGAATTAGATGACCTCACACTTCTTGCGTTCCAAGGCAGGAAGCGAAGGACCCGAATGGCTATTGATCCGTGGGCAGCCTCACTGGAAATACATGGAGTGAGTTTTGGTTACACCCTTGATGCACCCCCATTGCTGTCTGCCATTGATATCACCGTCGAACCGGGGCGAGTAGTAGCAATCGTTGGGCACAGCGGGAGCGGGAAATCCACAATCGGGCGACTTGTTGCGGGTCTTTATCAGCCGTGGTCAGGCTATCTCTCTATCGATGGGCGCCGACTCAATGATTACCCCCGTGCCGCGCGTGCTCAGGAGTTGGGTTTTGTTGACCAAGACACTGTCATTTACCGGGCTAGCGTTCGCGACAACCTGTCCATGTTTGATCGCGATGTCTCAGACAGGGACATGATCACTGCTGCGAAGGCAGCGTGCATTCACGATGACATCATTGCTCGTCCAGGTGGCTATGAAGCAATGCTTGCTGAGGACGGACTAGATCTGTCAGGAGGGCAAAGGCAACGCCTGGGAATTGCCAGAGCTCTCGTCCGTCAGCCGCGTTTGTTAGTGCTGGATGAAGCAACGAGTGCCCTGGACGCACGCACCGAAGCCGTCATCGTCCAAAACCTTCGCTCCCTTGGGTGCACCTCATTAGTTATTGCCCATCGGCTTTCCACGGTGCGCGATGCTGATGAAATCATTGTCGTAGACAAAGGGGGCATTTCAGAGCGAGGTACGCACCTTCAGTTGTCCGATGGAAACGGCCTGTACAGAACGTTGATGGACGCATGAAAATGAGCAGGCAAGATGCGAGTACGCGTGCAGCAGAACGGCGCGACCATGAGGCTCAAGTAGCCGCTGTACGACTCGGGCGGCTACTGGAGCCAAGCAGACCATTGCCACCCATGCCGCACCAACAAGGCCGCGTTACAGACATCGTTGCAGATTTAGCGCGCCGATACGACTTCGAACAAAGAGCCGTCACCATTGATTCTGACGCCCGTCCACTTGAGCAAGTGATTCAATCTTTGACCGCATGCCAGGTCCGCACACGAAAAGTGCACATGGTGGAACGTTGGTGGGAAATCAACATGCCGGTGCTCGTCGTGGAGACGAGTGAGGGCTTGGCAAACATTATTCCCGGGCCGCTGTCCGCCCCGGTGTTGCACCGCATCGATGAAGACCCAGTCCTGGTTACAGAGGACATTGCCGCAGGAATTTCACGTCATGCGGTGGAAGTCATTCGCCCTTTGCACCAGACCACTGTGCGCTTACGTGACCTCCTGCGCATATCAATGGTTGGCATGGGCAGGGACCTGACCTATGCGGTACTTGCTTCATTGGGAGTTGGCGCTATTAGTTTGGCGATTCCCATTGCCACCAGTGTGATTTTTAATGAGATTGTTCCGAGCGGAAATATCGCTCGACTTTATGCGGTCATCCTGACGTTACTCGCGCTTGTGGGCGCAACGGGAGCATTCGCCTACATTCGCACGTTTGCTTTCATCAGGATCATGGATGCCACTGAAATGGGCACGGGGGGCGCCTTGATCGACCGACTACTGCGACTCCCCATTGGGAAGTTGCGCCAATGGTCCGGCGCATCAATAGCTACCCGATTTCTCATTTGGACTCGATTGCAAGAGGCAACGGGCCGAGCAATCAACGTTGGTTTGATCAGTGCCATTTTGTTAATCTTGAACGCGATACTGATGGTCGTATTCATCCCAGTGTTGGGGCTTGTGGCTCTTCTATTGGGATTCATGCTTCTGGCCGTTTCTTGGTTGATTATTCGTAAAGAGAAATCCGAACTCTTTACCGAACTTGAGGAAAGTGGCCCGCTGTACTCGGTGACTTTGGACCTGATGCGGGGTTGGATCCCTATCCGCATGAGCAATGGTGAGGTCTCCGCATTTGGCAGGTGGGCTCAGCAATATGCAACGTATCGTGCGGCGTTCAATCGACGTTGGGGCACGCAAATCCTGGTTGATGTACTGGTTGTTGCCGCTCTTGGAGCAATGACTTTCAGTTTCATTCTGGTGGCATATTTCCTCCCCGCAGATTCCATCACTTCAGGCTCATTCCTCGCGTTCCTGGCCGCATTTGCCCAATTCAGTGCAGGTTTGATCGGTACCGTCATCACCGTACGGGCTTTTGAAGCCATTGGACCAGCACTTGAGCGCATTGCACCAATTCTTCAAATAGAACCAGAAGTCGGAGGTGCCCAGGAGCACCCTGGGGTGCTCAGCGGGGGAATTGAAGTGCGCAACCTTGGTTTTAGGTATTCAGACGATCTTCCTTGGGTATTGCGCAACGTGAGCTTTTCAGCCGAACCCGGGCAGTTCATTGCCGTCGTTGGAACCTCCGGGTCAGGAAAATCAACATTGATGCGCATGCTTCTAGGCTTCGACTTTCCGAGACGCGGACTGGTCATGTTTGACGACTCTGATCTCTCCGGTTTGGACTTGGCCGCGGTGAGAAAACAATTTGGAGTGGTCCTTCAGTCAAGTTTGCTGCTTCCTGGAACGATTCGCGACAACATCGTGGTGTCATCAGGTCCGCTCCCGGATACCCAGATTTGGCAGCTCTTGGACCGAGTGGAGGTGGGCGATTCGATTCGCGCGATGCCCTCAGGACTGGACACCCCTGTGGATGAAAACTCCACTCTTGTTTCCGGTGGGCAAAGGCAACGAATTCTGTTAGCTCGGGCTTTGGCGAATGATCCGGTGATTTTATTGTTGGATGAAGCAACGAGCGCCCTCGATAACCTCACGCAGGAAGCAGTAACGCGCAATATCGCAGCCCTTGGGATGACGCGAATCGTTATCGCTCACAGGCTTTCGACCATTCGAAGCGCAGATCTTATTCTGGTTCTTGACCAGGGTGAAATCGTGGAAAGTGGAAGTTATGATCAACTCATCAACGTTGGTGGGCTCTTCAGCGAACTTGTGTCTCGGCAAGAAATCTAAGGTCAAGGAGCAGCATCGGTGAAACTACAACTAAGCATCAGGACACAAGCGTCACTCATTGGCCCACTGCTACTTCTGCCAATGCTTGCAGCCTGTTCAACAGACCAGGCAGGTTCCAGAACAATTGAAAAAACTCAAACGACAAATGCACAAGCCGCTGCCGCTGTGCCGGAAAACATCAGAGAGTCGGGTGAATTAAAAGTGCGTCTCGTTGAAAACTCACCACCCGGGTCATTTAGGTCAAAAGCGGGATTGATCACCGGCTGGGAGGTCGAACTTGCAGGACTCCTAGGAGAGCGCATGGGTATTCCCGTGTCCATTGCCTCGGTGCCATTCGATCAGGTAATTTCAGGGGTAGTGGATAGCAGTGCGGACATTGGCATTGCCAGCATGTTTGACACACCCGCCCGTGAAGAATTGGTCGATTTCGTGAACTACTTTGAGGGTGGGACCGGATGGCTCACCTATAAGGACTCTAGTTTTGAATCAGGTAACCCTTGTGGCAAATCCATTGGGGTTCGCAATGGCACGGCCCAATTTAATGATTTCCTGCCCCAAAAATCTCAGGAGTGCGTTGAGGCAGGGTCCGAGCCGATAGAGGTCGTTGATTTTCCAGACGAAATATCTGCATCAGATTCAGTGAAGTTGCAAAGGATCGATGCAATGGTGGCAGATAGTCCAGTAGTTTCCCATCTAGCGGATCAAAGTCTGGGCCGTTTGGTCGTTGTGGGCGCTGTTGAAGAACCACAACCGTATGGCATCGCAGTGGCCAAAAATAATGAGGAACTGGTCACCGCACTTCGGCTTGCTCTAAGTTCCCTCATGGCGGATGGCACCTACGACAGACTCCTTGGAAAGTGGGGAGTTGAGTCAGGGGCAATCGATCAGGCAACAACCAATGCTGGTGGCCGCTAGTTACTTGTCCAGCCCTCACGCTTGTGCGCACCATCGCAGAATGGTTTATTTGCGCTGAAGCCGCAACGGCACAAGTACACCTTCTCACCCTCTTTGAGGACATTTCCGTCGGCATCTTTGACAACGGTGAGGCCTGATACTTCATTGGGGCCATCGGGCAGGGGTGTAATGATTACTGGATCGCTCATGCTTGGACTCTAGTTGACAAGAGCCAATTGCACCAGTGGTCGGTCACCGACAGTGAGAGCTTCCTTCTCTCTAATCGATTTCTTGAGCGGGAGCACAAAAGTTTTGCGTTTGGTATCAGGGAATATCGAGGTTGACCACTTACTTGACCCAATCGCCACATTCACTTTTACCGAGCCAAACCCACCGCGAAGGGTGGGTGAGTCTTCTATTTCATCGGCGATGTCATGAGGCAGTGCAATAAAGTGCCACGTGGAGTTTGCCTCCCACAAGAAAATCTCAGCGGTGAAAGTGAAATCGGAATGAGCATTCACTACTTTTCCAAATATGGATCATTGAGATAAGCGTCGTGTAAAGCTATGGCTTCAACAAAATCTGCCGCCGTTGCATGCTCTGAGTTCAAATGGTCTGAGAGAAGTCGGGCCCGTTCAATTTGTTCAGGCCCACCATTTTTTCTCACAATTTCAAGTAGCTTCATTGCATGACTTATGCGGGTTTGGGGAATTGCAATGTCAGAATCATCGAGCCAGATATTCATGGTGGCCGCGGAAACTATGGCGCTGTGACAGTGGCCGCCGGATGTCCTGTCCGCAGATATTGCATGGAGGTGTAATCCTGGGATCGTGATGCCTTGATCGTTAATCTGCGGAAAGGAAAAGCCAACTAGCGTTCCCGACCAGGACTCGAACGGAAATTGCGTTTCATGGCGGAGGACTTCATCCAGGTGTTCAAACGGTGGCTCTTGCTTGTGTTCGCTGCGAAGGAGAACATTGCTAAAAGTTCCATCAATGCGAACTGCAACGATAGCGTGCTTCCCGTCATTCAATTCAGCAACAATTGATTCAATTAAGTGGCTGATGTCATCCACTGTCGCCCCTAGTTCTACGGCCACAGGAACAGGCGCCCCTCCTTCGGCACTGATGGCGAAAGGCATCCCGAGGCTGTTGTGTGCGATCTCGGGGATCCCAGAGGCGGGAACTCTCCATGTTTCACCGTCGACGGAAACAATTTCCCCGTCCAGTCGATCGGCTACTCCAAGACCCAAGAGGCTATTTGGGAAAACCTCGGCAACGGTGGTAACGGATTCATAGTTTCCGTGCAAGAGGTCTGTAACCGCATCTGTTTGATGGACATGACCATGTGAGGCTCGAACGAGGTGAGGATCTAACACGCATTAACCCTAAGGCAGGTTGAATCTCAAGGAAGCAGGGCTTTGGCGTCTTTTTCGATATCAGCAGGTTTCGTGGTGGGTGAATATCGCTTCACTGTTTCACCATCTGGTGATACCAAGAATTTGGTGAAATTCCATTTGATGGCAGATCCAAGCATCCCACCAGCCTGCTCCTTGACAAATTTGAAAACAGGATCTGCATTTCCTCCGTTGACTTCTACTTTTGTGGACAGTGGAAATGTCACTCCATAATTCAAAGAACAAAACTGCTCAATATCTGAGTCATTACCCGGTTCTTGGTGCGCGAACTGATCACAGGGAAACCCGAGCACGACAAGTCCCTGGGCTCCAAGGTCCTCATGGAGTTTTTGAAGGCCTTCATATTGCGGGGTGAATCCACATTTGCTTGCGGTGTTCACAATGAGGACGGGCTTACCCCGATATTGATCCAGGGAAACTTCATTGCCCTTGTTGTCCGTGTAACTGAGGGCAAACAGGTTTGTCATGAAAGCATTATCGCTCATTCAAGGCATTCCCGCTCGCCATGAGGCTCCGGCCACAGGCCATGAGAAGAAAAGCTCGCTTAAACGCAACCTGATGAGTGAGGCTGTTGGCCTCGGGGCAATGGAGTCCGACATTTCCAGCATCGAAATTTTGCGACCTACTCGGAAATATTGGTATTCAATGCTTTTCCCATCACACCCGGCGGACTTGGACCGGTCGATGCGGCATTGATCGCGTTGCTCGTCGGTGGCATGGCGATTATTAAATATTGGTGGGACGGTCGGAAACTTCGAGAGGCCTAAATTCATTGCGCTCTCGGACACCGCAGTCTGGACATACCCATGATTCGGGGATCGAGTTAAAGGGTGTTCCCGGCGCAAAGCCTTCGCGAACATCTCCTCGTGATTGATCGTATGAGTAGCCGCAGCCAGGGCATTCGTAATGGGTTGACTCGACCAATGACACTGCAGTTTCGACTGTTTCTAGATTTTCGTTTCTAGGGGTGCTGGAATAGCGTGCGATGATTGACGCGCGCTTACCGGGTCGAATATTTGCCCGTGAAATTTCGCCGTCAAAGTGATTGAGAACCTTGGGATCCATGACCCTCCTCCACGCGAATGGAAATAGGGAAAGAAGAATCATGCCCGCATAGCCCGTGGGCAAGACCGGTGATTCCTTGTAACTCAAGAGTGCTTGATACCTGCGGGTTGGTTGCGCATGATGGTCACTATGGCGTTGCAGGTGGTAGAGCAAAATATTGGTTGCAATGTTGTCAGAGTTCCAACTATGGCTGGGATCGACTCTTTCATAGCGAACTCGGTCCCCATGCTTGACCTTTTGGCGCAGCATGCCGTAATGCTCAAGGTAATTAACAGCTTCCAGCAGTGTTATCGCAATGAACATTTGAATGAGGAGGTAGGGAAGTATGCCCATTCCCAGCCAAGCAAGCATTGCGATCCAAAGAACCACGGACATGAGCCACGCGTTGATGTTGTCGTTGCTTAAACGATAAGGGTGTTTCTTGCGCCGGGCAATGCGATTCTTTTCAAGTCTCCACGAACTCTTGAGCGAGCCAAACACCGTTCGCGGCCAAAAGCGATAAAAGCTCTCACCCACTCGACTGCTTGCTGGGTCTTCAGGTGTTGCAACACGAACGTGGTGCCCACGATTGTGTTCAATGAAGAAATGTCCGTAGAAACTCTGCGCTAGGGCAATCTTTGACAGCCACCGTTCGTAGCTTTCCTTCTTGTGACCGAGTTCATGCGCGGTGTTGATACCGATCCCGCCAATCATGCCCACGCTGATGGCGAAGCCAATTTTCTCGGGTGTGCTCAGACCCCATGTGGCAATGACGTAGAAAGCAGCAATAAACCCGGCATATTGCAGGGGCAGGAAAAGGTAGGTGATGAGTCGGTAGTACTTGTCGCTTTCAAGTTGTTCAATCATCTCTGTAGGAGGGTTGGAGAGATCGCGTCCAGTTACAAGATCAATTATGGGGACAATCCCCAAAATCACGATAGGACCTACCCACAACCAAATTGCCCAGTTGGTGAGCGAAAACATCCCGATGGCAAAGAAGAGGAGTGAGGGCATCACGAGTGCAACGAGCCACAGAAAGCGCTTCTTGTCGCGCCAAGGCCTAGCGTTGTGAGCCGTGAACTGACCAGCACTCATGTCAGCAAACTAGGCTCAAGTCGCCATCGTGTCAAGGAATAGCGTTGGAAATTCACGTTTGAGTTACTAGTCAGCACCGAACTCGAAGGACGCGCGCTCAAGATTTTGCTCATCAGGGTGCTGCGCCTCGGGCGTCGCCGCGATTGCTTCAGCACCGCCAGGTGTGAGTTTGCCCATCAGGTTCACGTGCCCGTCCAGCAGCTGTCCTTGGCTGGCATACATCTCCAACTTGGTTCGAGTGTCAGCGATATCGAGATTGCGCATAGTGAGCTGACCAATGCGATCCGTTGGACCAAAGGCCGCATTCTCTGTTCGTTCCATTGACAATTTTTCTGGGTGATAACTAAATGCGGGGCCATCGGTTTTGATAATTGAATAGTCGTCACCACGGCGCAGTCGCAGTGTCACTTCACCCGTGACTGCTGATGCAACCCAGCGCACGAGTGATTCACGCAGCATCAAAGCCTGCGGGTCGAGCCAGCGACCTTCATAGAGCAGGCGCCCCAGTCGCCTGCCTTCAGCGTGATAATTGGCAATGGTGTCTTCATTGTGAATCGCTGAGATAAGTCGTTCATAGGCGATGAAGAGCAGTGCCATGCCTGGAGCTTCATAGATTCCCCGGGACTTTGCCTCAATGATTCGGTTTTCAATTTGGTCAGCCATACCAAGTCCGTGACGACCACCTATCGCATTTGCGCTGAGCACGAGATCAACAGCAGTCTCAAACTCTTCACCGTTGATACGAACGGGGCGACCTTGATGGAATTCGATGGTGACGTCTTCGGTCTCGATTGCCACGGCGGGATCCCAAAACTTAACGCCCATGATGGGGTCAACTATTTCCATGGAAGCGCTGAGCAACTCGAGGTCTTTGGCCTCATGGGTGGCGCCCCAAATATTCGCATCCGTGGAGTAGGCCTTGTCAGTGCTATCACGGTAGGGCAGGTCATGTGCCTTGAGCCACTCACTCATTTCATGGCGTCCACCGAGTTCAGATACAAATTGTGCGTCGAGCCAAGGCTTGTAAATCCGAAGTTCGGGGTTTGCCAACAGTCCGTAGCGGTAGAAGCGCTCGATGTCATTGCCCTTGTAAGTGGAGCCATCGCCCCAAATATTCACACCGTCTTCAAGCATTGCTCGCACCAACAGTGTTCCTGTTACAGCACGCCCGAGTGGTGTGGTGTTGTAGTACGTGCGACCACCAGAACGAATGTGGAATGCACCGCAGGCCATCGCTGCAAGGCCTTCTTCGACCAGAGCATTGCGGCAATCGACCAATCGTGACTTTTCGGCTCCATATTGGCCTGCTCTTCCAGGAACAGAATCGATGTCGGGTTCATCCGCTTGGCCTAGGTCGGCGGTGTAGGTATAAGGGATAGCACCGTTCTCACGCATCCATGCCACGGCAACCGAGGTGTCGAGTCCACCTGAGAAGGCGATACCAACACGTTCACCAACAGGGAGCGAGGCCAAGACTTTAGACATGAGCCAAGCCTAGTGAGGCGCTGCTTGGCGCATGGAAACGCTAGTTGATCTGAAGAAGTAATTTGCCCATGTTGTTGCCGGCAAAGAGGCGGTTGAGGGTCTCAGGGAATTCGGTGATCTCCCCTTTAACAATTGTTTCTGGCGCGGTGATCTTGCCTTGTGCGAGCCATTTACCAATTCGGCGCTGGGCCACGGGAAACTTGTTTTCATAATCAAACACGAGAAAACCTTGCATGCGAGCTCGCTTGACCAGCAGGTTCATGTAGTTGCTCGGCCCAGGCGTGATTTCGGTGGCGTTATATTGCGAGATAGCCCCACAGATCACTACGCGAGCCCCAAAAGACAGGTACGCCAAATTGGCGTTGAGGATTTCACCGCCGACATTGTCAAAGTAGATATCGACGCCCTTGGAACCGACTTCTTGGAGGGCAGCTCCTAGTTGCTTGCGCATGGGAATATCGGTTTTGTAGTCAAGGCACACGTCGAAACCAAGGGCCTCGGTGACGTAGTCGCATTTCTCTTTGCCACCGGCAATGCCGATCACCGTGCAGCCATTGATCTTGGCCAATTGGCCCACAATGCTCCCAACGGCACCAGCGGCAGCCGAAACCACGACCGTGTCACCCGCGCGTGGAACCCCTAGTTCGAAGAAACCGAAGTAGGCGGTCATGCCGGTCATGCCCAGGGCACCGAGGTACATCGGAGCAGAGGCAAGGTCAGTATTGATAACACGCGCTCCAGTGCCATCGGAAATTGCAATTTCAGTTGCGCCGAAATTACCCACCACCTGAGCACCAACGGGAAAACGCTGGTTGCTGGATTCGATGACGGTGCCCAGTGAGCCGGCACGCATGATGGCGCCGATCTCAACGGGTGGCAGATAAGAGGGGCGATCGTCGAGCCAGCCGCGCATAGCTGGGTCGAGAGAGATTAGTTCAATCTTGATAGCGAACTCGTTGTGTTTAAGTTCGGGCATTTCTTCAGGGTCGATGCTCCAAGTTTCAGCTGAAGGAAGGCCGACGGGACGTTGGGAAAGGCGCACACTGCGGAATGTTGTCATTGGAGTCATCGAGCAAGCGTAATGAATATGGGAGCGGTACCGTGGAGCATGGCGAAAAAAGAGCAGCAATCTGCCGAATTTGATGGCGAAGACCAGAAGCCAATCCCCAATCTGGTCTATCCAATCTTGGGTGGGGTGCGTATTGCAATTGGCTTGGGACTCATTGCGAGCCCAACAGGCTTAGCCAGAGGTCTCGGAGTTGATGCGCCCACGGCGCAAAGAGTCAGGTGGATCACCCGAATTGCTGGTGCTCGGGAAATCGCAGTAGGTGTTGGAACTATTCGGGCTTGGCGCCGATCGGAACCACTCGATGGCTGGATATTGGCCCAAGCAATCAGCGATGGCAGCGATGCTGTCGCATTCACGGCGGCAGCCTTGAACCATGAGGTCGGGGCAGTGCGGGGACTGAGCCTGGCCGCATTCGCGCTGTCAGGTGCGGTAAGTGAAGGGTGGATGTATGTCCGTTCAAATTGAGCAGCTACCTGAAGTTATAGCTCAAGTACTCGTGATTGCCAGTGAAGGACTACGACAGAAAGGCAGCAAATGACTTTGACCGTGGTCACGGCCAATGTAAATGGAATTCGAGCAACTGCCCGTCGCGGCGGCTTGGAATGGCTTGCGCACTCAGGAGCTGACATTATTTGCTTGCAGGAGGTCCGGGCAACGACCCCGCAGTTAGAGGAAACTCTTGCAGGTTCTGGCTTGGAACAATGGCATGTGCAGCATGCCCCTGCACCTGAATTAGGACGTGCGGGTGTTGCGGTCCTCAGTCGTTTAGAGCCCGATGCTGTTCGACTTGCCACAAAAGTTCCAGAGATGGACGGCCAGGGACGTTGGCTCGAATGTGACTTTGATACTCCGGTGGGACCTGTGACGATTATTTCCACCTACATCCACTCGGGTGAAGTAGATACACCCAAGCAAGAAGCGAAATTCGCGTTTTTGACTGGCATGGATAAGTACCTGGCAAAACTTTCTCGCGCCGCCAAGAAAAATGGGAATGATGTCCTTGTGTGCGGTGATTTCAATATCGGGCACAGGGAAGTAGACATTAAAAATTGGAAAGGCAATAGGGGCAAGTCCGGTTTTCTTGAAGAGGAGCGGGCGCACTTAGACACGTGGTTTTCCAATGGCTGGACCGACCTTGGGCGCGAACTTGGGGGAGAGGGCCCAGGTCCCTACACATGGTGGTCATGGCGGGGGCGCGGTTTTGACACCGACGGTGGTTGGCGTATTGATTACCAAATCGCCACCGAGTCACTTGCGGCTAAGGCGAAGCAGGCCGTGGTGGGCAAGGCTCCCACCTATGCCGAACGGTGGAGTGATCACGCTCCGCTGACCGTGACGTTCAAGCAGTGACATTCGGGGACCACCCCTTATTGGATATTCATATACCCCTAGGGGTATGCTTTCTATGTTCAGTTCAGCCCAGATAGGGCTAGTCCGAAGGGAAATATGACAGTGGTCACTAGCGCAACGGTCACAGATTTGCAGGCAGCACTGGTTCGTGGCGAGCGAGTTGTCGATGTTCGAGAAAAACATGAGTATGAGCGGGGTCACGTGCCCAACGCAGTCCATATCCCGATGAGTGTCGTTCCACTTCGCATTCAAGACATCACAAGTGAGCGCAAAGGCGAGCCTGTATGGATTATCTGCGAGTCAGGTGCTCGCTCCTGGCAGGTTTCAGATTACCTGACCCGCGAGGGGGTTTCAGTGATCAATGTCGAGGGTGGGACTGCGGCGTGGAAGGCAAGTGGCCTGCCCGTGCACAGCGCATAACCCCAAAAATTTCAACTTCTTAGAGCATAATGAGAACATTCACGAAGGGACATAAATCATGACATTCACATCCGCACCACATGTTGTAGTAATCGACTCCATTGGTCTGGGAGATCGCAGTTACGTTGTCCATGATGGTGTTTCAGCGCTTGTCGTTGATCCACAGCGCGATTTCGATCGGGTTGAGAAAGTGCTCGCAGAGCATGGCGTCACCCTCACGCACGTTGCTGAAACTCATATCCACAACGACTACGTCACTGGTGGCTACGAGCTAGCCAAGAAGCATGGTGCCACCTATGTCGTGCCCGGAAATGTTGACTTGGCATACCTCACCGAGCCTAATGTCATTGCAGTCAATGATGGTGACACATTCACGGTTGGCGAGTTTGAGGTCAGCGCTATTCATACACCCGGTCACACGCCACATCACATCTCCTATTCTGCTCAGAAGGCCGGTCACGCAGGTGCGGTCTTCACTGGCGGCTCGATGCTCTTTGGTAGCGTCGGGCGCCCCGACTTGGTGGCGCCGGATCTGACCGAGAAGCAAGCCCATGACCAATGGAACTCGGTTCAGCGGCTCGCAAACGATCTTGAAGGCGAGACGGGCGTATTCCCAACACATGGTTTTGGTTCCTTCTGTTCGGCAACACAAGCAGCAGGTGGCTATGAATCAACTATCGCTAAGGAAAAGTCCTCGAACCCAGCACTAACCCAAGCTGAGCAAGAATTCGTTGATGCTGTTCTCGATGGCCTCGACGTGTTTCCCGCCTACTACGCACACATGGGCCCGGCAAATGCTGCAGGCCCAGCAGATGTCGATCTGGAATTTCCCAAGCCGGCCAGCCCAGAAGCCATCCGTGCTGCCATTGATGCAGGCGAATGGGTCGTCGATCTTCGCTCACGTGAGGTCTTCAGCCAAGGACATATCCCTGGTGCGTTGAACTTTGACCTTGATGGTGCGTTCATCAACTACCTTGCCTGGATGATGCCGTGGGGCACGCCAGTGACACTCGTTGGAGCCACGACTGAGCAAGTGGAGGCTGCAATCCGGGAACTTGTTGCTGTTGGTATCAACACACCACAAATGCAAGCGGTCGGTGACCCAACATTTTGGATGCCCAATGGTGAAGCGCCCGCAACGAATCGGCGAGTCAATTTTGAATCCGTGAAGCAGGAATGGGCTGCCAATCCCGCTGCCGTAGTCATAGACACTCGGCAAATCAAGGAGTGGGATGCCGGTCACGTTGAAGGTGCCGTGTTTATTCCTTTTTACGAAGTTCTCGATCGACTCAAAGACATCCCTCGTGATGAGGCCGTATACGTTTATTGCGGCTCGGGATACCGGGCGTCAGCGGTGGTTTCCATGTTGGCCAACCTCGGGTATGACAACGTTATTCACGTGGATGACAATTTTTCCAACGCAGCAGTTGCGGGGCTAAACATTGTTCCCGAGGCGCCCATCAAGCGTGAGCCGGGGTGGACTTGGATTGCATCGCGTGCTGGAGTTCGCGAGTTTGATCCAACAGCGTTCAAGGCCTTGAGCATTTCAGAACGATAGTTCACGCAGGACATTTCAAAGACCCCTGAGAGTTTCATGCGGTGGCTGCTCGAATTGGCAGCAGGTATGGAACACTCGGGGGTCTTGTCATTGAGATTTACATAGATGCGGCAGTCCGGGAGAAGAGAATGGGAGCGATGGTGAACCAGATAGTCACTTACTCACCAAAAGTCTTCATACCGCTCACCTCACTCTGTCGCGATCGCTGTGGTTACTGCACATTTGCCAAGAGCCCGCATCGCGTTGATTCTGCGTACATGTCCATCGATTCGATCCTTGAGGTTGCCCGCCAGGGCGCAGCTGCGGGCTGCCACGAAGCACTTTTCACCCTAGGGGAGTACCCCGAGGTGCGCTACCCGGAAGCTCGCGCTTGGCTCGATGAACACGGATTTGGCAGCACCGTGGAGTACCTAGCTCATGCGGCTCGCGTGGTTCTTGATGAAACTGGGCTTTTGCCCCACGCGAATGCTGGCGCCCTTGATAGCGAGGACCTGTCCTTGTTGCGAACGGTGTCACCGAGTCAGGGCATGATGATCGAAAGTCTTAACCCAAACCTCGCAGCACACCGCGGCGCACCGGACAAGACTCCAGAGCGAAGGCTTGAAACCCTCGACACAGCGGGTGAATTAGCCATTCCTTTTACCACGGGCATATTGATTGGAATCGGAGAATCTCGCGCGGATCGTGTCATTGCTTTGGAGGCAATTGCGCAGTCACATGAAAAATATGGTCACGTCCAAGAGGTCATTGTGCAGAACTTTGTGCCCAAGGCGGATACGGAAATGCGTAACTGGCCGGCATGCAGCCTGGAGGAACTCGTTGAAACTCTGGTCATCGCTCGAGAGATTTTGCCCACAAGCATTCATCTCCAAGCGCCACCGAATTTATCAACAGATATCGGTGCTTTGCTCAATGCAGGGATTGACGATTTCGGGGGGATCTCACCGGTAACCGCAGATTTTGTTAACCCAGAAATGCCTTGGCCCTCAATCGACAAACTCAGGAGTCAGGCCGCGGAATTTGGTCGCACGCTGGTTCCTCGCCTGACCATCTACCCCGAATTTGTTCGTGATCCCGACAAGTGGCTTGATAGTGACTTGGCATTTGCCGTAATGGATCGAAGCGATGCGGATGGATTTGCCCGAGATGATCCCGGTGCAACTTTTCCGGAACGTTATGCCGATGCGGTCAACGTTGGGACCGGCGCAGAAGTCATTCAGGTGGGCAGACGCTCGAGCATGTGGTACTCGGGTGCCGATGTTGCACCGCCAATCATCATTTCTGGCTCCAAGGAGGCAGTTGCATCAGCGCCCATCGCTGAGATTCTTCGCGGGGCAGAACTGGGCCACGACGTGGATCAGGCTCAGATAGCTGAGCTATTCAGAGCACGTGGCTCTGATGTTGAGGCTATCGCTGCCACCGCCGATCGCCTGAGGCGCGCTGCCGTTGGCGATGATGTGACATTCGTTCGAAATCGAAATATCAACTACACCAATGTATGTACTTTCAAGTGCACGTTTTGCGGGTTTTCCAAGGGCCCTCTGTCCCTTAATCTACGTGGAAACCCCTATCTACTCAGTGATCAAGAATTTATTGATCGAGTCGTCGAAGCCCATGAGCAAGGCGCTACCGAGGTGTGCCTTCAAGGTGGAATCCATCCCAGTTTCGATGGAAACTACTACGTTCATGTTGCACAGGTGGTGAAGCAGGCGGTTCCTTCCATGCATGTTCATGGATTCACTGCACTCGAAGTACTGGAAGGTTCGCGCAGGCTCGGGGAGCCTCTGGAGGAGTACTTGGTGAGACTCAAAGAAGCGGGTCTAGCCTCGCTACCCGGTACCGCGGCCGAAATACTCTCTGACGATATTCGCGCTGTCATCTGTCCTGACAAGGTGAATACCGAAGAGTGGCTGATGGTCCACGAGGCAGCCCACTCCATTGGATTGCGCTCAAATATCACCATAATGTTTGGCAGCATTGAACGTCCCGAGCATTGGGCAAAGCACCTCGTTGCCACGCGAGATTTGCAGGCACGTACAGGTGGCTTCACTGAGTTCATTCCGCTGCCTTTTGTTCACATGGCAGCACCCATCTATTTGAAGCGTGGCTCACGGCGTGGACCTACCTGGCGTGAAACAGTCTTGATGCATGCCGTGGGCAGAATCACTTACAACAATTACATTGCCAACGTTCAGGCCTCGTGGGTGAAATTGGGTGCCCGTGGCGCGCAACAACTTCTTCGCGCAGGAGTAAATGACCTAGGCGGAACCTTGATGGATGAGAATATCTCTCGTGCCGCAGGTGCAGCACATGGTCAGGGGATTTCCGATTCTCAATTTGCCGCGGTCGTTGAACCCTTGGGGCGCAAACTGGTGGAACGCACCACCGTGTATGGAGAACGCCCCGTCAAAACTGTCTCCGTTGGATCATGAATAGGAGGCAATCGCAGTCGTTTCTTGGCACACCGGCAACTGCACCGGGCCCACAGGGTCCGGATATGCTCCGGGATTTTTTATTAATTCGTTCCAATCCGCTAGCGTTCTTGGAAAAATCGTGGCGCACGTATGGGGACATTGTGCAGTTCCCCATTCCCAAGCCGCCGACATACCTGGTGAATTCACCGGCTGGCGTTCGACAGGTCTTGGTGTCTCATGGACGCAATTACGGCAAGTCAACTATTCAGTACCGAGCGCTGTCATTGGTTACTGGAGAGGGCCTATTGACAGCAGATAACGACAATTGGCGTAAGCGCCGACCAATGATCCAGCCGGCCTTTCATCAGGCTCTGTTTGCTGAGCTCTCGACAATCACGCAAGGCGTTGCTGAGTCGCTCGCTATCGAATGGGAAAAGGTACCTGCAGGCGCTGTGTGCGATGTAGATCAATTCATGCTGACCGCAGCGCTTGATGTCGTGGGTCAGTTCCTTTTTGGGACGGATCTTTCCTCGAATGCTCACGTAATTACTGAGGCGACCCTTGAGGCACTGGAGGTCGTAATCGCTCGCGCTCGCGTTCCCATAGCACCTCCCGGTTGGGTGCCAACTGCCAATAATCGCAAACTTAATCGCAGTGTTGCGGCTCTCGATGCGGCGGTTGAGGCCATGGTTTCGGGGCAGAGACTTCGACGAGTAATTCGCAATCAGGTTGACGGAGAAATTGAGAACCCCCGCAACATGATTGAACTTCTCAGCTCAACGACAGATCCCCTTGGCAAGACTTTGACCATGCACGAGATTCGCGATGAAATCGTCACATTTATCGTCGCAGGGCATGAAACTGTGGCAAGTGCACTTTCGTGGTCGTGGGCCATATTGGCCGATAATCCAGGCCTTCAGGACCAGCTTGCTGCCGAAGCGCAACAGGCAGAGGAGTCGGATAACGGCGCTTCCGTTGATAGCTTGCCATTGACACGTGCATTTTTTGAAGAGGTCTTACGTGTGTATCCACCAGCCTGGCTAATCACTCGCAAAGCGCTAGGCCCGGACACCATTGACGGTCATGAAATCCCAGCAGGCGCTCTTATTATTCTCAGCCCGGCTCTTCTTCATCAGCACCCTGACGTTTGGCCCAACGCGAATAAATTTGACGCCAAGCGTTTCTTGCGCGAATATTCCCGAGAGTCCTACATTCCATTTGGTGCAGGGTTACGCCAATGCATTGGTAAAGATTTTGCTTATATTGAGGGCGTGCTTTTGCTAGCTCAACTCACTCGCCAATTTGCGGTCCGTTATCCCTCGGGGGCCCGAATGCCAGTGGGCGAACCGATGGTCACCATCCGACCTCGTGGGGGAGTGCGCGTGCTCATTAGCGCGCGTGCTCATTAGCGTGCGTGCTCATTAGCGTGCGTAATCATTAGCGTGCGTAATCATTAGCGTGCGCTGAGTGTTACCTGCTTATTCCGATTACCCGCCGTTTGTAATGTATCCGAGCAAGGCTTCCTTTTCGCTCTCAAGCTCGCCCAAACGTGACTTGACGATGTCCCCGATACTGACGATCCCGAGAAGGCCGCCAGTTTCATCGGTCACGGGAATATGTCGAACGCGCCGCGAAGTCATGATCTCCATGAGTTCATCAACATGCGCCTCGGGTGGAGCAACGAATACCTCACTCGTCATGATGCTTGAGACCGAGTCGTCGTAGGGATTGTCGGAGTTGGAGAATGCTCGCACGACATCGCGCTCCGAGACGATTCCTGAAATCGACCGGCCATCGGTCGACACCACGAGGGCTCCAACTTTGTGCTCTGCGAGTAGCGAGAGAAGTTCACGAATGTTGGCACTCGGGGCAATGGTGACTACGTGAGAACCCTTGCCGGCAAGGATTGTTGCAAGTTTCATGTTTACCTCCCATTGCACAGTCTTAACCCAACAGCAGGGCTCTGTCTAGGGATTCAGCAATTCGGTGACGAACACATGTAATTTGGCATTCGTTGTGAGAAAACTTGGATTGGCTTGTGCGTCAAAAACGGGGAGGGGATGACCGTCAAATTGCGTGGCCATGCCACCAGATTCCATCAGAATTGGGATGAGTGCCGCGTAGTCATAGAGGGCTAGTTCAGGCTCCGCGGCAATATCAACCGCGCCTTCAGCCACCAAACAATGGGACCAGAAGTCTCCGTAGGCGCGATTGCGCCAGGCAATTTCTTCCAGTGCGTCCTTTGACTCTTTGTTCCAGCCCGTTGGATCACTGGTAGACACAGAGGCGTGAGAAATTTCGCTAACCTCGCTGACACGAAGTTGTCGCGCAACGCCCGTGTTCAAAAAGCTTTCTCGCGTCCAGGCTCCATGTCCGCGCAGTGCCCACCAACGTCGTCCGAGTGCGGGTGCGCTGACAAGACCGAGTCCAATTCCTGAGTCATCACGCAAAGCAATGAGGGTGGCCCAAACGGGAACTCCTCGAACATAATTCTTGGTGCCATCAATGGGGTCAATGATCCATGTTCGCCCGGATCCGCTCGTTTGCGCAAATTCCTCGCCGATAACGCCATCGGAAGGGCGCTCCCGTCGGAGGATTGAGCGCAGCCCCAATTCGACACTTTTATCTGCGTCAGAAACCTCAGTGAGATCAGGTTTCTTCTCCACAACAAGGTCATGCGCGCGAAATCGTGAAAGGGTTAGTGCATCTGCTTGATCTGCAAGGCTATGTGCCAGTGTGAGATCATCGGGGGAACACAGCATCTGCGGATTCACTCATTCAGTCTAGTGGGCTTGGTTCAGTACGTTCCTGCGTCTGAATTGCCCGTCAGGAGAGCACGCAGGGAATCTACCCGCTGCAGGGTTAGGGGGTCGGTGACCATGTTGAGTCCACATTCTTCTTCGTCATGGCTACAGGCGCGCGGACAAGACTGCATCCAGGGATGCAGGTCGGTGAAGGAGTCCAGGATCACTTCTCGCTCCACGTGCGCCAACCCGAATGATCGAATTCCTGGAGTGTCAATGACAATGCCCGGATTACTTGCAGTACCGGGAAGTGGGAAAGCAATCACGCTCGTGGACGTATGTTTGCCTTTGCCTGTCAGATCATTGACCGAACCGGTCACCCGTTGAGCATCTGGAACGAGTTGGTTTATCAAAGTAGATTTACCGACCCCGGAGTGACCTACGAATACAGATATTTGTCCATCAATGTGCTGGCGCAATTCCTCCGTGGCGAGTCCGTTGGTTACCGTAAAAACAGGCAGTTTTAAGGCAGAGTAATTTCGGGCGAGAATTTGTGGGTCAGCCAAGTCGGCCTTTGTGATGATGAGAAAAGGCGCAATCCCGGCGTCGATAGCAGCAACTAACGCTCGATCAATTAATCCAGTTCGCGGTTCCGGGTTTGCGGCCGCAACAACAATTCCCATGTGGGTGGCATTCGCCACGATGACGCGTTCCTGAGGGTCATTGTCGTCCGCGGTGCGGCGTAGGACAGTGATTCGGGTATCGCGCCGGATAATCCGCGCCTGCGAATCCGCATCACCGCTGGAATCACCGATGACGGACACTCGGTCACCTACGACAATTCCCTTGCGACCCAACTCTCGAGCTTTCACCGCGAATATTTCAGTGCCATTGTCAAGAAGGACTGTGAAGCGTCCACGATCTACGGTTGTTACAGAACCTGCAATGGCGTCCGTGTGTTGAGGTCGATCTTTTGTTCGCGGTCGGGACTTCGAACGCCCTGGGCGGATCCGAATATCGTCTTCATCGAGGCGAGATGGCTTCACAGGCTCAAAAGGTCCTGCCAGCGTTGAGGGAAGTTTGGAATTGTCTTGCTCGTTGTTTCAATGTTCTCAACAAGTATGCCGGGCACCCGAAGTCCGATGATCGCCCCCGCTGTGGCCATTCGGTGATCTTCATAGGTGTGAAAAATTCCGCCTACGAGTTGTCGAGGGTTGATGGTGAGTTGATCTGGACCTTCAATAATTTCGCCCCCCAAGGCATTGAACTCTCGAGCAAGCGCAGCCAGCCGATCAGTTTCGTGACCGCGGAGGTGTCCAATTCCGGTAATGACCGAGGGCCCTTCCGCAAAGGAGCACAACGCAACGATGGTCGGTGCGATTTCACCGATGTCAGCGAGGTCGGCGTCTATTGCGTGAATTGTTCCATTGCTGCTGAACGTCAATCTCTCTCCATCGCGATTAATGGTGGCCCCCATTGCCGAGAAAACCTCGCACACACGTGCGACCGGTTGCAGTGAGTCTGCTGGCCAGTCTCGACAGCTCACTGTGCCACCCGCGACCATTGTCGCTGCAAAGTAGGGAGTGGCATTGGAGAGATCACCTTCAATATCGACATCGATTGCTTGAATCTCCTGAGGGTCTACGTGCCACATGTTGTCATTGCTGTTGTGAACGGTCACGCCATGCTGCTTCAACATTGCGATTGTCATGCGTACATGGGGCAAGCTAGGAACGGTGGATGGTCGCGATAGGTCCGCGGGCACGTGACGAATAGTTGCCCCACTTTCGCACCGTGCGGCGCTTAATAGGAGAGCTGAGACGAACTGGCTTGAGCGTGATGCATCGAGGATCACCTCGCCACCGAGCATGCGTCCTGTGCCGTGAATGAGAAATGGTAGGCGGCCTCGATCTTCAACTGAAACTCCAAGATCTTTCAGGGCCTCAAGCAAGGTGGCCATAGGCCTCTTGCGGGCAGCTGCATCCCCATCGAAGTAAATGTCCCCACGAGCGAGTGCGGCAACGGGCGGTAGGAAGCGCATCACGGTGCCGGCCAGGCCGACATCGATGTGCGCAGGTCCCTGCAAAAAGTGGGGGGTGACCTCTACGTTTATGTTGCCGGCAGCATCGTTGCCGGTTGACGAAATCTCAACACCTAAAGCTTGAAGTCCTGCAATCATCAACTGCGTATCGCGAGCATCAAGGAGTGACCTGACGTGAGTTGGCGAATCAGACAAGGCAGCGAGGACCAACGCGCGATTGCTGATCGACTTAGATCCAGTCAAATGAAATGAAGAATCAAGTTGTGCGAGGGCCAAGGGGGCTGGCCAAAGTTCCAACGATTCATCAATCATGTTCTTAGTGTTTCATCCCAGCCTTGAAGCCTTTCGAGGGTGTCTCCCAATGATGCCTATTATTGCCGTGTGTGTGGACGGTATGTGCTGGCGGCGGATCCGGCTGTTTTGGTTAGCGAATTTGATGCCGAGATTCTGGGAGATATCCCAAAACCCAATTACAACGTTGCACCAACAACCAAGGTCCCCATCGTTGTCGCGCGTCAAGGGGCACGGTTCATTGAAAATGTTCGTTGGGGAATTGTGCCAGCATGGAGCTCGAGTAAACCTATGCTGCTGGTCAATGCTCGAGGCGAAAGTGTGGCCGAGAAATCCACCTTTAAAAAGTCCTTCGCCGGATCGCGTTGCATCATTCCTGCGAGTGGATACTACGAATGGATGCGTCCAGCAAAAGATCCATTTTTTATCACGGATCCTCAAAAACCTGTTCTTGCGATGGGGGGAATTCTTGCACCCAGTTCAATTGACGGTCACACTGTTCCCACCTGCGCAATTATCACGATGAGTGCAGCACAAAATATTGCTCATGTTCATGATCGAATGCCAGCGATGATTCCTAAAGAAATGTGGAGTGAATGGCTAGATCCCGATATTGGTTCTGCCGACGCGTTGTCCATCTTGGATTCGGTCATGGCTAGTGCTCCCAACGGCCTTGTTGCGCGTCCCGTGAGCAAACGAGTGAACTCTGTGAGAAATAACGGTGTGGAACTGCTTGATTCAGTGAGTTGAGTCCCTTTGTTTGTGAAAAGTGGCGTCATGTGTTCAGAGGGGCGAGAGTCGATATGCTGCGTCCACACTGACAGGTCTAGTCCAGGGAGTTCACATGCCAAAATCCATTTGCGCCGAGATGGTGGCATCCGTGCATTCCATCGAAATTGAAGTCGGTGCCACGGTTATCGCAGGTGAGACTCTATTGATCCTTGAATCCATGAAAATGGAGATACCGGTACTCGCAGATATTGCGGGCACGGTCCAAGAGATAGGTGTTGCTGTTGGCGATGTTGTTAATGAGGGAGACATCCTCGTTGTCCTTGCCTGAAATGACCTGCACCTGCATGACCTCGGTAGCGGACTCGCATGAGGGTTTGAGTGCAGAGTTGTCCTTCACAGTGACTGAAGGTGACCTAGCCATTGCCTTGGGTAGTGGCGATGTCCCGGTTTTGGCCACACCTCGACTCGTTGCCTGGGCTGAACACGCCTGTGTCGAGGCAACAAAGTCAGTACTTGCGCAGAGCTGCACTACCGTCGGCACACATATTGACCTCCGTCACAAGATGACCTCACTAGTGGGCGAAACTATCCGCGTGAGTGCTCGTGTGGCAGAGATCAGCGGAAACAGGATTTCATACTCTGTTGAAGCCACGAATGACTCCGGAATGGTTATTGCAAGTGGAGTGATCACACGAGCGCATGTTAATCGTGCGACCTTTCTCAAAAATGCGGGATTAAATCCCGAGGTAAACCCACACTAGGAAACGGTCTAAACCCCTGTAGTCGTGCGCGGGTAGGCAACCTCGGGATCAGTCATGATGTTCACCAGATAAGGAACACCCGAATTCATAGCCCGGTCGAGTGCCGGTCCAATGTCTGCTGCCTCTGTTACCACTTCGCCTGCACCTCCGAGCGCGCCAACAACTTGGTCATAACGACTTGCCTCTAATTCGGCGAGAACGTCGTATCCATATAGGAATCGCATTGGGTGCCGTTCCAAGCCCCAGCCCTGATTATTCCCCACCACGATGGTTGCGGGGATCTTGTGGCGTACCAACGAGTCAACATCCATGAGGGAGAATCCCGCTGCTCCGTCACCGAGCAGGAGTACGAGAGGATCACTGGGGAATGCAAGCCCAGCGGCCAATGTGTAACCCATTGCGGTTCCGAGGGCACCGAACGGGCCTGGGTCAAGCCAGCGGCCAGGCTGGGATGGCTCAATGAACTTGCCGGCGAAAGAAACGAAATCTCCGCCGTCGCCGATAGTGATGGTGGATTCGGTTAATCGAGGGATGAGTTCACGGTAAATCCGCGCAGGATTAATCATGGCGCCCTCGGAATCCATGAGTTGAGTGTTTTTGAGACGAGACTCATGCGTCTGGGTGGCCAATTCTTGGCACCATGATTCGGGTGCGCACTGTTCGGTGATCTGGGCGGTCAACTCCGGAAGGACCTGGCGTAGATCGCCCGTCAAGCGGAGTGTGTTTTCAGGTGCGGGACCGTGTTCAAGATCCGTAATGTGAATGAGCACTGCGCTGCCAAAGTCTCCATAGTTTAAACGGAAATCCAATGGTGTTCCGATCACCATGATGAGGTCTGCACTCTTCAAGGCGAATGACCGAGCAGCTGTTACAAGGAGTGGGTTTGTAGGTGGCAAAATTCCACGGGCCATCCCATTTGCTACAACAGGTATGTGAGCACGCTGAGTGAACTCAAGGAACTGGGATTCGGCCATCCCTTGCCACACATCGGTACCAATGATGACAACAGGTCGCTCGCTGATTCTCAGCGACTCGATAATGCGCGAAAGATCATCGAGGTCTACTTTTTCTGAGGCATTAGGTAACGCAGCCAAGTGGTCTGGTGCGGGACTAAAAAGGGTGTCCATGGGGATGTCCAGAAACGTTGGCCCCCGGTGTGGTGAGTTGGCAGTTGCAAAGGCCTGATAACTCAACGGACCCACGGTGTCCACCGTGTGAGCTGTTTGCGCTGATTTCGTTATCGAATCAAGAATAGGTATGTGATCGAGTTCCTGGAGCGCGCCTGACCCCCAGCGATATTCAGGGGCTCGTCCACCAATCGCGACAACGGGTGCGCCGTTAAAGAGTGCACTTGTCATTGGTGTGACCAAGTTCGTTACACCCGGACCGGCCGTTGCCGCTACAAATCCAGGGGTTCTGGTTAGGCGAGCTGTTCCCTCTGCCGCGAAACCAGCGGTTTGCTCATGTCGCGTGTCGATGAGTTTCGGCGCATGTGGCCGTTTTTCGCACGCATCGTAGAGAGGGAATATGTGGGCGCCCGAGAGGGTAAACAGGTGCTTGACGTGAAAGGCTTCTGCTGCTGCGACCACCTGGTGACCAGCCGCTGGCGGGGCAGTTGACTCAGAGACATTGGCATCGGTATTTGCATGTTCGGGCATGTGCCCACGTTAGTCTGTCCGCGTGGGGCATGTGGCGAAGTTACTTGAGCAGCGCACTGAATTGAGTCCGTCTGCTATCAACTACCTCGTAGCACTCACGGACCAGTGGGGCATTGTCGCCGACCTTGCATTGAGCGACCTCGTGATGTGGGTGCCAACATGGAATGAAGCGGGGCTTCTCGCAGTAGCTCAAGTACGTCCGTCGACAGCTCCAACAAACTTGGCCAAGGATGCAACGGGCACCTTTAGTCCTCGAGGGAGAAACCAACAACTTGATCAGGCCGAGGCACTGGGGCGGGCAAGTATCGTGCGCAGTGCTTTAAGCCCATTAATCCCTACGACGGTCGAGGCCTATCCGGTGAGTTGGGACGGGGATGTCATTGCGGTTATCGCGCGGCACGCATCCCAGTCCTCACGAGCACTCGGCCAGTTAGAGCAGGTTTACCTCGAAACTGCTGATTCCCTGCTGGCAATGGTTGGCGCAAATACGGGAAACCACCCGTGGGTGGTTCAGGATCGCGATGCATTCGGTTCATGGGACCAGCCTCGGGTGGGCGATGGTCTGATTCGACTCGATCATCACGGCGTTGTTGATTTTGCTAGCCCCAATGGAGTCAGCGCATTTCGACGATTGGGTTTAGCCACAAATCTTGTTGGACAGGACTTCCACACGGTGGTGATGAAAATGAGTGATTCCCCCGCAGGTGTCTCTCAGAAATTGCGCGCTGTTGCACGTGGGGGCCACACAGGTGTTGCAGATCTTTTTGGCACTGAAGCTACAATCATGATGACTGCAATCGCACTCGATGATCACGGTTCAGGACCTGGGCCAGATTCCCGTAGAACCGTCATTGTTCTCAAGGATGTCACAGGTATGCGTGCGCATCAGAAAGCTCTGCTTTCAAAGGATGCCACGATTAAGGAAATCAATCATCGGGTCAAAAATAACCTTCAAATGGTGAACTCGCTTTTGCGGCTTCAAGCGCGTCGCGCTAAGCATGATGAAACACGGGAAGTGTTAGCCGATGCTCAAGCGAGAATTGGTGCAATTGCAGCGATCCATGACGTGTTATCTGAGAGCTCGGATTCGCGTGTGGATATTGATCATATTCTCGATGCAGTAATCGATTTAGCAATCGAGGTCAGCTCGGGCACCGCGTTGGTACGCCTTGGATCAGGTGGCATGCTTCCGGCAAAGATTGCAACCCCCTTGGCCATGAGCCTCTCCGAACTCGTGCACAATGCGTTGGAACATTCTGGCGCCGATCGGGTCGAGGTTGAAATTTCGCGAGCCAATCAGGTACTGACCGCACATGTTCGAGATAACGGAAATGGACATTCGGGCGAAGCAGGATTGGGCCTTAGCATCGTGGCTGATTTGGTCACCCACGAGATGCAAGGAATATTCGCCTTGGATCCGATTCGGGGCGAAGGAACATATGCTCGCATTGAAGTACCGCTGCCGAGAGGGTCCGCCTAATATATGGTGGCTTAGGCGGTGGTGCGGGCCCGAAGGCGAGCATTGCGACGTTTGAGAGCTCGACGCTCGTCCTCGCTAAGTCCGCCCCAGACGCCAGAGTCTTGGCCGGTTTCAAGCGCCCATCGCAGACAGTCATCGACTACAGGGCAACGGCGGCACACAGCCTTAGCCTCATCGATTTGGACTAATGCAGGTCCGGTATTGCCGATTGGGAAGAACAACTCAGGGTCTTCGTCACGGCAGGCTGCCTCGTGGCGCCAGTCCATGCGTAATCACTCCATCTGTGCTGGTGTACTGGGTTCGCCAGTACCTGTGAATGCTTTCACGTGCTGGCTTCCACTCAGGGTGAAGGTTCGCTTCACTGGCCTGAAGGGGAAGAAGGCCAGCCCGTCAAAACAAGGGCAAGGACTAGGTTCCCAGACCTTTGGCTTTCAAACAAGGGATTACTGCGGATTTTTTAGGAGAATAGGCCAATTCGACTGTGCTCTAGGTCACATATAGGCGATTTATCCTAAATATCCGTTATTTGCTCAGGACATTCACGGTCCGCAACGCCCTTGGTCTACTACTAAATTGGGCACCGACGATCATGCCAAGCCCTTCACCATCTGCTTGGAGGGGAACTGGCTCTAAGGAATTGGCCCAGAATTCTCGTTGGTCGTGCCAGGATGTGTAAGCGTTTGCCGCAGATTTATTTCTCGTCCGAGCAATCACCTTCCCTGCGGCTAATAGTGTGCTCACCAAATCTAATTTGCGCACAATAAACACATCGAGACCAGTGTCAAAGCTTGCCGCGGGATTGGGGTCGAGGGCCCATGATTTGAAGAATGTCCAGGGCGAAGCATTCTGAACTAGGGCAATGAAAACATGTTCTATGGCCTCTGTTCCGACTCTGCCAATCTGTAGGGCCGTGGATTTTCGATCCGTATTAGTGAAATATTCTCGGACCGTCGTGAGCAGGTATCGACGAGGGGAGGCCACGTGGCCCGCATCGCGTTCCTTGTCCATAGCCTCGATTATTTGCGCATCAAAACCGAGGCCGGCGTTTGCCAAAAAGTATCGTTCAATAATTTCACCTGATGCGGTTTCGGCGTGGATGTGACCAATATTGATTTCCCGGTCATTTCCCTCTCGGATCGCCTCCAGTATCGCGCCGGTGGCCTCCACCGGGTCTGCAGGAATTCCCAGTGCCCGGGCAAAGACATTTCCACTGCCGCCAGGAATTGGAGCGAGGACGGTCTGTGAGGGTCCATCATGTAGTAGTCCATTGACGAATTCATTAACAACTCCATCACCGCCCAAAGTAAATGCGATCGGGATTGCTTCATTCTGGGCATATTCGCCAAGTGAAAAAGCATGACCGCGGTGATTGGTTATAGTGACTTCAAGTTCAAAATCGTTGGAAAGTGCGCGCACGATAACGTCAGTCACTCGTGGCGACGTGGTAGTGGCGTTGGGGTTGACCACCATGATGGCGCGCATGATGTGACTCTACGGCTTTGGCGGTGTGGAAGAACATCCGGTGCAATAGCCTGAGCTCGTGGAATCCGGTGGTGGTGGTCTTGATGGGAAAGCGCGAGTGCGTATTTTGGCAGTCGTTTCTGGTTTCGAAGGACTCTTTTTTATTGCATATGGTGTCCTGGTAACTATCGGCGTGCTTCGCTTTGGCATCACCGGGCCTGCCGAAGTTGCTAACGCTCCCGGCGTGACATTAGAAATCTTGATATTCCTCGTGTTTGGCGCTGCGCTGCTCCTCGTAGCCATGGGCTGGTGGCGGGGGAGCACTTGGGCCCGCTCACCATTTATATTGGCGCAGCTGCTGGGACTGGTTGTGAGCGTGCCATTGATGGGTTCTGCTGGAAGCACCGAGCGGATAATTGGCTGGTCAGTCACGGTCATCGCTGTCGCCTGCGTTGCGCTTTCATTCACTCGTCCGGTGACAGCTCACCTGTATCGCGACGCATCTGAGCTCTAATCCGATCAATGTTTCTCCCCACCGAAACCTGATGCATGCCTAACTGCTGGGCAATTTGGGTTTGACTAAGACCTTCGACGAATCGCATCCCGAGTAGACGCCGATCTTCGGTCGAAAGACGCTCAAGTGCCGGGTGCAATGTCGCCCAGGTCTCCGCAGATTCAAAATCGGAATCGCCGTGCATGGGCAAATCCCAATTTTCAGCCGCACTCAGCGTCCGCATACTCCTGACGCTTGCACTCTCAAGTGCCTCAAGAATCGCACTAGTGTCTAGCCCACAGTGTGCATTTATTTCTGCGACCGTGGGGGAATGCCCGAGCTGTCCTCCCAGAATTTCTATTGCTGCACTCACAACCTTTGCATTTTCTTGCACGGGCCGCGGGACATGCACTAGGTCTTGTTTGTCCCTGAGGTAGTGTGAAATTTCACCCCGTATCTGTGTCCCTGCAAAAGTGCTAAAAGCAATTTTTCTCGTGGGGTCGAATCTGTCTATGGCGTTGAGTAATCCAATATTGCCCACCTGTGCCAAATCTTCTCGATCATAAGCATCTCTTACTTTGATGAAATGATGAACAAGGCCCTGATGGGAAGCGACAAGTGATTCAAGGATTTGTTGGTGGCGACGTGGCGTTGTGTCGGGAGCACGCAATTCAATGATGAGATCACTAGCTTCCCCCGCTTGCATAGCTAGGAAATCGCGTCTCTCACGTAAAAATCAATATGTATTTCGCCGTCGATCAGTTCAATGTTGAGATCGTGAGCAACTGTGTTAATGACGGTCCAGGTGAATCCCTCTTGTTCAGCAAAATTGGGAAGGGCTGCGATGGCCGTGGGCGCGCTTGTGTGGACGTGGAGAATTTTCGGTTGAACATTCCATACCCACCGGAAATGTGAACCTTGGAGAGCATTTTGAATGACCATCGTGGCGGCTTCGTCGCAGGCCAGTTTTGCATCGTCGATTCCGTCGACCGTGAAGTCAGCGCGAACACTGGCCGCGGCCGCAACCTGTCGAATGAGTGAGACGAATTCCGCGCTGGCGGGAAGGTTGAATTCAATGAGCGGACTCATGATTTCAACTCCTTATTGGCCAGATGCACCAGTTTGTCACCGGTGAGTCGATAGGGGATCCACTCTGTCAAGGGTTCGGCACCAAGATGTTCATAGACTTTGCGGGCAGAGTCATTCCAATCAAGGACCCACCACTCAAACCGAGGGTATCCTTGGCTTTCGCATTTGGCTGCGAGTGTGGCTAACAGTGCCTGGCCAACACCGTGTCCCCTGTGGCTGGGGCGCACATAAAGATCCTCGAGATAAATTCCATGTTTCCCTTGCCAGGTTGAGAAATTTCGAAACCATAGGGCAAAGCCAACGACGGTTCCGTCCATTAATTCGGCGATATACGCAAATACGGTGGGGGAATCCTCAAAGAGGGCATGTGCAAATTGTTCAGGAGTAGCAATAGCGAGGTCCGCGGCTTGCTCATACTCAGCAAGCTCGCGGACCATAGCCACGATTTCGAGTTCGTCGCCCATTTGTGCTGGGCGAATTCGAAAGTCAGACACGAACAGTTAGGCCTTCTTGGTTTCCCAGAAGATTGCGGCGATCTCATCGATCTTGCCCAGGAGTTGATCGGCTACTGCAACGTCGACGCTTCCTTTGGTGCCACCTGCGCCTGCCAATTTTGTTGCCTGATTGAAAAGGTCATTGAGTTGCGGGTACTTCTCAAAATGTGGAGCCTTGAAATAGTCGGTCCACAAAACCCACAGGTGCTCTTTCACCATGTGTGAGCGATCTTCCTTGATGCTAATTGCGCGCTCGCGGAAAATGGGATCATCGGATGCGTGGTACTTTTCCATGCATGCCTTGACTGACTCAGCTTCCAAACGTGCCTGTGCCGGATCGTAGACGCCGCAAGGCAGGTCACAATGAGCGTACGCTGTGATGTCAGAAGTCCGGGCGAGTGCTGTGAGCAATCTCGTGGTCAGTTGCTTGCGCATTCTTTTCTCCTCATTAGGTTCAGTATCGGCGTGGAATTGCACCGTGTCTTGACCCAAGCCTAGTCGGAGAATGCGCCATCGCAAGAGGCCTGTGAACGAGGTCCATTACATGGATCATCGACTCTGAGTCAGATAGCCTCGGGGGCATGTCCTTGTGCTGGAACCCCATGCTTCGTGTCACGATTATTGGCCCCTCGATGGAGCCGACTTTGGGCAACGGACAGATTTGGCTGGCACTTCGAGGCAGGTGGCATATCCGAGCCAATGACATGATTGTGTTCTGCCATCCGAATAGGCCTGATTTGCTGGAAGTAAAGAGGTTGGTATCCAAGGGGTCTGAAGGTTGGTGGGTCGAGGGAGATAATCGCGAGGTCAGCACCGACTCTCGTAGTTTTGGTGCAATAGCTCCCGAGTTGGTTCGGGCAAAAATTTGGCGTCGAATTAGTTGACGAGCCTATTCGTCATCGAGGTCGTCGAGGCGAGCCAGCCAGGTTGTCAGGCGATCCACCGCGGTCTCAAACTCGGGATTGAGGTTTACAAACTCCTCACACCGTTCAGCGACCCATGCGAGTGAAACTTCCTCTTCCCCACGGCGGCGGGCCAGTTCTTCTGCGCCCCGATCAGTGTCATACATGGCGTAACCCCAAAAAATTCTCGTAGTGACAATTGACAAGTTTTGAACTAGGCGAATGCCGATTCGATCAAAATCCTTTGATCCTCTTCATGCCGCTGGTGCGTTCCAACCGCAGGAGCTGATGATGCGGGGCGTGAGATGCAGGTTATCGCCCGGTTGATCATGCTCGGTGCGTTCATCGCAATGAATGACCAACCGCCTTGGTTGGCAGGCTCCTCTTGTACCCATCTAATTTCCGCATCGGGGTATTGCGCACTCATTGCGGGAAGGCTGATGGGGGGAAGCGGGTAAAGGCGCTCGAGTCGCACAATGGCGGTGTCGGTTATTTGGTGTTTCTCGCGGTAGGCGAGCAGGTCGAAGTAAACCTTCCCACTGCACATCAAGACTCGTTTGGTCGCTGGGCCGGTCACGGTTGTGTCGGGTAGGAGCGGTCGGAATACACCAGTGGTGAAGTCCTCAACCGTTGACACTGATTGTTTTGAGCGCAACAGTGACTTGGGAGTGAAACAAATGAGCGGCCGTGAAAGGCGGCCCATTACTTGCCAGCGCAGTAGGTGGAAGTAAGACGCAGGCGTGCTGGGCATCGCTACCGTCATGTTGTCTTGAGCACACATCTGAAGGAATCGCTCAATGCGGCCGCTGCTGTGATCTGGCCCCTGGCCTTCTTGTCCGTGAGGTAATAGCAATGTGACGCTGGAACGCTGGCCCCATTTTTGCTCGCCGGAAGAAATAAATTCGTCGATGATTGTTTGGGCGCCGTTCACGAAATCCCCGAACTGGCCTTCCCACATGACAAGTGCATCAGGGCGTGCGACCGAGTAGCCGTACTCAAAGCCCAAACAGGCGTATTCGCTCAGTGAGGAGTCGTAGACATACAGTTTCGCCCCATCGCGGTAGCACTGCTTGAGCGGTTTGTATTGCCAGCCGGTCTCTTTGTCCACGATAACCATGTGGCGGTGTCCGAAAGTTCCACGACGTGAGTCTTGGCCGGCCAAGCGCACCGTGCGCCCCTCCATGAGGAGTGAACCAACGGCCATTGCCTCTGCCATTCCCCAGTCGATGGTGTTGTCAGAGACCATTTGCTTGCGACGCTGCAACTGAGGAGCAAGTCGTGGATGAACATTGAAACCCTCGGGCAAGGTCAGTTGGGAGTGAATAATCGTGTCAATTTGATCTTGGGTGATGCTCGTATCGACATCAGCGCTGGGGCTTTGTGGCACCAGTTCTAATTGACCAGTCTCAATGATGTCCCTGGTTCGTTGACTAAAATCGTCGTCGGGTTCATCGACTCTTGTTTCTTGGAACACACGCTCCAGTTGTTCCTGGAAATGTTTCAGTGCTTCCTCGGCTTCTTCGACCGTTATGTCACCGCGGCCGATCAATGATTCGGTGTAATGCTTGCGCACGGACCGCTTGTTATCAATTATCGAGTACATCAGCGGCTGTGTCAGAGAAGGATCATCAGCTTCATTGTGACCGCGGCGTCGGTAGCAGACAAGGTCAATGATGACATCCTTGTTGAATGCCTGACGGAAATCAAAAGCTAATTGAGAGACATAGATTACGGCTTCGGGATCATCCCCATTTACATGGAAGATGGGTGCTTGCACCATGCGCGCAACATCAGTCGGGTAGACCGAGGAACGGCTGTATCGAGGTGACGTGGTGAATCCAACCTGGTTATTCACCACTATGTGCATTGTTCCACCAGTGCGGTAACCCTGCAATTGAGAAAGTTGGAGAGTTTCTGCTACAACACCCTGACCCGCAAATGCAGCATCGCCGTGAATCAACACTGGCAGAATGTCGTGTCGCAATTCGGCTGGGAGCAGATCCTGTTTTGCGCGAACGATTCCTTCGAGCACGGGGTTGACCGCTTCAAGGTGTGAGGGGTTTGCCGCGAGGTATACCGATGTGTACGCACCGTTTGCCGAGACATAAGAACCTGTCGTACCGAGGTGATACTTAACGTCGCCTGAACCTTGTACTGAATTCTCCGCGTACTCGCCTTCAAACTCGCGGAAAATTTGCCCAAAGGACTTGCCAGCAATGTTGGCTAGTACGTTCAGGCGCCCGCGGTGGGGCATGCCAATTGCGACTTCGAGGATTTCATTGTCAGCGGATTGGGCCAGGATTTCATCCAGCATGGGGATTAAAGACTCTGATCCTTCGAGTGAGAATCTCTTTTGACCAACATACTTGGTTTGAAGGAATGACTCGAGTGCCTCTGCCTCATTCAGTTTGCGGAGTACGCGAAGTTGATCAGCGGGGTTTGGCTTGACGTGGGGGATCTCCACACGATCTTGGATCCATTTACGTTCGGCGGGATCCTGAATATGCATGTACTCGATGCCGACCGTGCGCGTATAGGAGTCCCTCAGGACACCAAGAATCTCACGTAATTTCATGAGTGGCTTGCCACCAAAACCACCGGTCGCGAACTCGCGATCGAGATCCCACAGGGTGAGGCCGTGGGACAGGACATCTAGATCGGGGTGCATACGCTGGTGATATTCAAGCGGATCAGTATCAGCCATTAGGTGGCCGCGAACGCGGTAAGCGTGGATGACCTCTTGGACCCGCACGTTCTTATCAAGATCGGTTTCGTGGCTCGCTGAAATATCCTGCGCCCAACGAATCGGTTCATAAGGTATGCGGAGATCGCGGAAAATATTGTCGTAAAACTGGTCCTCACCCAATATCAGCGCATGCACTTTTTTCAGGAACTCACCTGACTGAGCACCCTGAATAATTCGGTGGTCATACGTAGAGGTGAGCGTGAGAATCTTTGAGACCGCATTGCGCACGATATTTTCTTCAGACGCACCTTGCCATTGGGCTGGGTACTCCATGGAGCCCACACCCACAATGCATCCTTGACCCACCACAAGTCGTGGAACGGAGTGGTTAGTGCCGATGGTTCCAGGATTGGTCAAACTCACTGTCGTGTCAGCGAAATCTTCCACTGTCAACTTGTTATTTCTCGCTCGACGCACAATGTCTTCGTAGGTCGCCCAGAAACCGGCGAAATCCATATTTTGTGCGCCCTTGAAATTGGGCACTAACAACTGACGAGAGCCATCGGGCTTAGCAAGGTCAATTGCGAGCCCAAAGTTGATCTCGGGATTGCGGGAAATGGCGGGCTTGCCGTCAAGTTCGGTGTAGGAATAATTCATCTCTGGCAGGGCCTTGATTGCCTGGATGACGGCGTAGCCAATCATGTGAGTGAATGAAACCTTGCCTCCGCGGCCGCGCGCCAGATGGTTATTAATCACCGTGCGGTTGTCGAAGAGGAGTTTCACGGGAACTGAGCGCACGCTGGTGGCCGTAGGAACGGTGAGGCTTTCTTCCATGTTGGTCACAACTCGCGCGGCAGGACCTTTGAGCTTGTGCACGTACTCCGACGGTTCTGGAGCAGGAGTGGTTGTGACGGTTGTGGAAGCTGGTGTCGGCGATGGCGAAGGTGATTGCCCAGGTGATTGCGCAGGTGATTGCGCAGGTGTGGCTGGCGCAGGTGGTTCAGCGAGTGCGGCCTGCTCCGGCAGCAGCGCATTGTCGTGTGGGGTGAAGTCGTCAAAGAATTCCCACCATGCGGGGTCAACCGAGTTTTTGTCCTCGAGATATTGCTGGTAAAGCTCATCGACTAGCCAGTCGTTCGGGCCAAATTGGTCGGGAGGCTGAAGCGCCACGTTATTTCCTCTCACAGGCGACCTAATTGCGACATAAGCCTAGGGCTTTTACTCGCGGTGCAATTATGAGGGTGCAGGTGTCCAATTCATGCGAGAGGGTTAGGCCATGAATAACAAGTCGGTTGTGATCACGGGGGGCTCACAGGGTATTGGGTTTGCGGCAGGGGTCGCGCTCGGTGAATTGGGTTACGCGGTTGTTTTGCTTGGCCACACCAGGGAGTCAGGCATAGCTGCTGCTGAGCAATTGCAGGAGATGAACATCGATGCCGTGGGCGATGGTGCCAATGTTGGCGATGCCCAGGAAATGAACGAATTAGCATCTCGCCTGGGGCCACTTGCTGAACCCGATGTTCTCGTAATTTCGGCAGGTGTCATGAGCGCTCACATGTCCAAAACCTTGCGGACCACCAGCGAGGAGTGGTCGAGGGTAATGTCAACTAATCTCGATGGGGCCTTCAATGCGATCAGGCTCTTCACCCCGGGCATGGTCTCCCGAAGGGACGGACGGGTCGTATCGGTTTCGGCCTGTTTGGGCAGGTTTTCAGGTCCAGGCACCTCGGGCGGATTGGCGCCATATCGGGTGAGTAAAGCTGGGCTAAATGCGCTCACTCGAAATTTTGCGGCGGAAACGAATTGGGGTGCGCGCGGTGTCCTGGTGGATGCCATGTGCCCGAATCACTGTCGGACAAACATGGGGGGTCCTCATGCAGCCCGCTCGGCACGGGAAGGAGCCGAAACGATTGTCTGGCTCGCCACGAGTGACCTTGCCCAGCGTCAGTCGCAGGTGAATTCCTCGGAGGCTGCGCTCACGGGACTGCTCTGGGAGGACCGGGCGATTGTCCCCTGGTAGCTCCAAAACTAGGGAGCGCGATTAGTCTTTACGGCACTGTCATGCTTATCCTTGGTATAGCGGGGGATCGGGCCGATACATCAAGCCTGTAAATCGGGCCTTTAAATGTCACACACGGACTTGGAGTTGAAATCATGCGAAAAATGGCGCGAGCTATCGCAGTCGCCAGCGTGGTTTCCATTGGCTTGTCAAGTTTGTTCATTTCCCCATCACAAGCTGCACAAAAATCGCAGATCACGGTACCCAGTCCAGCCATTGTGTCAGTTCTACCGGGAGCCACTTCAACAACTTTGGTAGTGACATATTCGCCCGTCCCTGTCGTAGAAGTTGACCCTGCGACGGCAGCTGGCGAAAACATCTACGAAGTTTCACTCGATAACCAAACGTGGTGGCCGTGCGCAGAGCCCACGGCTGAAGAGATTGCAGCAACTCAAGCCACGTGCAACTTGGTAAGCCTTCAAGCCTCCCGAAGCTACGGCGTTTATTTGCGTACCTCGTTGCAGCAGGAAATTTTGCCCGGTTCGTACACCGTTGTCGCTTCGAGTGTTGCCACCGGTCCCGTTGTCGGTACAACGCAACTATCGAGCGGCACCGATCCGGATAAACCCACAAAGTTGCCGAGTCCGCGGGCATGGGTTGGAGCAAAGTTCAATGCTGCGAGCAACTCTCTCGGAGTTGACGGCACCAAGGTCGCACTTGGGGTTGGGACTCTCCCCAAAATCATTTTTAGTAGAGATATCCCTGACAAAGCGGTTGTTGAGAATCATCTTTATGTTTCGGCCCAATTGCCCAATGGAAAAGTACGCGCCGTTCCAGGTGCATGGGGGTGGGTGAGTGAGCGTTCTGCGGTGTTCAGGCCCAAGGATTATTGGCCCGGAAGATCCATCATTCGTATTGTGTCCACGCTGGATCGTGCGGTGCTCGGTAAGTCCGGCAAGACCTGGTTAATTGGCTCCAAGAAGCTCAACACCACATTCCAATTCCGCACCGCACGAAAGCTGGTCGCGAAGGTGGATGGTCGAACGACCCAAATGAAGGTTTTTATTGACGGCGAGAAAGTCAAAACATTCAAGGTTTCACTTGGCAAGAACGAATGGGAAACTCGCAATGGCACAAAGGTGATTAGTACCGCAAAGGAAGAAGACAAGACCTACCTGAGTGAATCACTGGGCCTGACCGATCCTGAGGACCAGTATGAATTGGATGCCAAGTGGAACACCCGACTCACGCCCACGGGTGAATTCATTCATTCGGCCCCATGGGCCTACAGTCGAATTGGTCGTTACAACGGTTCACACGGATGCACGAACATGTTTCAACAGGATGCCGAATGGATCTTTAACAAGACAATTCCGGGTGACGTTGTCCTTTACACCAACACGGGTGGCGAAATTGTTGAACCGTGGAACGGCCCGGGGGGCCTATGGAATATTCCATGGTCAAAGTGGATCAAGAAATCAGCATTAGGTTCTGGAACCGGAGTGGTTGACACTGATACGAATGCAGGTACAGGCTCTTTGGCAGACGCAAAGCCAGCCAGTGCCTAGATCAATGGTCGTTATTGGAAAGCAGCGATGAGCCTCAAGCACATCACGGAACAATGGTCCGTCGCCGACGGATGGCAACAGGGTCGTGGTGCGTGGGGTGGTTTGACCATAACGGCTATGGCTGAGATTGTGGCCGCACATGAAAGCACTGACCGGGTCCTGCGCACGATTTCGGCGCAAATTCTCGAGCCTGTCGTAGTGGGGGATTACACAATGACTGCCAAGTGCCTACGCCAGGGTTCTGCCATGTCAACGTGGGAAGTCGATATTTCACCGCATGCTTTCAAAGATGACAGTACGAATCTGGGCAGTGTTGCTCGGGCTCAGATCATCACGGGATCTCGAAGGAACATCGAGATCACACCACCACTTAAAGAGTGGGGGTCCGCGGTAATGCCAGAGGTGACTACAGCCGAAGAGTGCATGATCATTCCCCTCGGTCCACCGGTGGCGCCGACTTTCACGCAACGGCTCGAATATCGCCCAATTTCACCGCTACCCACTATGGGTGAATCCGACACGGCCCTCGGCTGGGTCAGGATCCCCTCAGCAACAAAGCCAGGAAGTCTTTGGACCGCAGCGGAACTAATGGGGATCATCGATGCTTGGTGGCCAGTCTCGTATTCGATTATGAAGGAAATGCGACCCATGGCCACCGTGGCCTTCAGCGCGCACTTGCTCATTGACCCTGAAACAATCGAAAGCGTGAACGGAGAGCGAGCGCCCCTCTTGCATGAGGCAACCATTAGTTCAGCATTTGACGGTTTTACAAGTGAACTTCGACGGCTATGGACAGCCGATGGCAGGCTTGTGGCGGAGAATCTTCAATCCATTGTGGTGATTAAGTAATCCATGTGAGGCCTATGGCCATTGCAGGGTGGAGCTGTTTTTCAAAATCTTGCGAACGTAGTTTTCGGTTTCTGGGTAGGGAGGGATGCCGTCATATTTACGCACGGCGCCAAAGCCTGCGTTGTATGCAGCAAGAATGTTTTGAATTCGTTTACCCGAAACCCCCGACACCAATTTGCGATTCAAGCAGTTGAGTTCGGCGGCGCTGTGAATGGCGTCGATGGGGTTCCACACATCTATCTCACCGTCTCCGTCTCCGTCAATTGCATATTGCTTCCATACTTTGGGCATGAATTGCGCAATCCCACGCGCTCCCGCAGGGCTTTTCGCATTCGGATCCCACCCACTTTCCGCATGGAGTTGAGCCGCGAAAACATTGAGGGGCACGACAGGGCATCGGGCGGACGCTTCTTTGATGACACTCGAATATTCGACTGGAACGCTCACCGGAGCGCCGAGAACATTTTCTCGCACAGACTGCGGTAAATAGGAAGATGCGGCATAGAGCACGGCAACGACAACACCGAGGACGAGCCCAAGGATCACGACCGATCTCAGTTTCTTGGTGGTGGATACTTGGCGTGCCATAGTTACCACCATAAACCTAGGCCTTGAAATCCGACGAGAGGTAAAGTCTAAGCGTGAGTGACAAAGGTTCGGCGTCGGATTCATCACCCGATCCACGTGGCGTTGAAGGGGTACTGGATGCCGCGGGTGTTTCTCGGCTCTTTGACAAGGAATTCGCCGATGCATACCAATCGCTGGGATGTTTCAATTTGGCGGTTTTTGGCAAGACGGGGAGCGGCAAATCAACCCTGATCAATGCGATCTTCGGCGAAAGCGTTGCCAAAACTGGGATAGGAACTCCAGTCACGAAAGGTCTGAACTATCACAAGCATCCCGGTGGATTTCTCGGGATCTATGATTCCGAAGGCTTTGAAACAGGTACATCAGGAAATGCGATTTTGGCAGGCCTCGAAAAAATAGTTGCCCGCCAGTCGAAAGATCCTATGGACCAACGAATTCATGCAGTTTGGTACGTATTTCGTTGGTCGGATCGACGATTCGAGTCCGCACAAATCAGTTTTGTGAAAGCAATCCAAGAAATGGGTCTGCCGGTCGTCATGGTCATGTCTCAGGTTCCTGCGCACATGGATCAAGGTGAGATCATCATTCATCCTGAGGCAACCGAATTTATGGCGTACATCCAAAGCCTTAAGTTGACTCCGGGTAATGCAGTCCTTGCGACTAATGCACTGTCAGATTCATTTACAGGAACAATAGCTTTTGGCTTAACAGAACTTATCGATGCAACCTATGAGGTGGTCCCTGAAGCGGTAGCGAGTGCATTAACGGCAGCTCAGCGAGTGGATGTGCGTCGAAAAAAAGATTCCGCCGCCGCGGTCATTAAGCAGGCGGCGCTCGTGGCGAGTGGAATCGGCGCAGTTCCAATCCCAATCGCGGATGCAGCTCTTCTAGTGCCTAATCAAATTTCCATGATCGCCAGGATCAGTGCCATCTATGGCTTGTCTCATTCACGTTCGCGTGCGCTCAGTATTGCCGGTGGCGCCATTCTTACCGGGGGCGCAACTCAGGCGGGGCGTTATGCCGTTACACAAGCACTCCGGTTCGTGCCGGGTGGACAGCTAGCAGGAGCGGCGATTTCGGCCGCGGTTGCAGGTGCGTTGACACGTGCAATCGGAATTGCCTGGGCAAGGGTTTGCGAGTTTGTCCTCACCTTGGATCCTGCGGAGCAGGAGCGTTTCCTGACAGGCCCGCAGGTCAAGTCGGAGTTTATGAAATACCTCAAGGACAATCAAAAACGTGACTGACTAGGGCTCTCACTGTTACGTTGGGCACATGAAAAGCACGAAGAAGGTTGTGGCCCTCGGATTTTTGCTTTCCACTGCGGTTGCGGGTTTCTTCTGGTGGAAACGTAAAGAAGTTGAACGAGCGGGAGCGATAGCCGCCGATCCATGGGTTTTCGCGACCAGCAGTAACCAGTCCACAACGAACAGCGCACGTGAGGTCCAGCAGGACGAACAGGGAGAGCCGACAAAGCCAAAGAAAGCTGCTGCGAAAACGGCTACTGCCAAAAAGACTGCGCCCAAGAAAGCGACTGCCAAAAAGACTGCGCCCAAGAAAGCCACGGCTAAAAAGGCAGGGGACTCCTCGTAGTCAATTGAGAGAATTTCGCCTTCCGCGAAGACATATCCACATGAGTGGGCATTTGATGAACGATCATGGTTTACTGCTAGAAGGGATAGATTCAATAAAGCGCTGTGTGAACAAATGAAGAGGCGGGAAGTGAGATGCGAGATCCAGCTGAGTTGATCGTGAAGCATAATGACGTCACCTTCAGCACCCCACCAATTTTGGTCCATGCTTTTAATGGCTTTGTTGATGCAGGTGGGGCGGTCCGTCTTCTTGGCGAGCACATACTCGAATCTTGTGACCACACGTTGATTGCCAGTTTTGATATCGACGAATTATTAGATTACCGGGCTCGGCGGCCGCGCATGAAATTTGTCGTGGACCACTTTGCTTCTATGGACATCCCGCGAATCACATTGCATGACGTTGTTGATGCACATGGCAAACACTTCCTGTTCCTGTCGGGCCCGGAGCCTGATTACCAGTGGAATCGATTTTTGTCCGCCGTCGAATTGCTGGTCACAAATTATGGAGTCACTCAAGCGGTTGGGGTGTCGGCTATTCCTTGGCCGCTGCCGCACACCCGGCCTTTGGGACTTACCGTGCACGGTAACGATAAATCTCAACTTTTTGGAGCGGGTTCCGTTATCGGTGAGATTGAAGTACCAGGGCACGTTGGCGCAATGCTGGAGCTTAAATTGGGGGAGTCTGGACTTTCGTCCATGGGAATTACTGCCCAGATACCGCACTATCTCGTGCAATTTGATTACCCACAGGGCGCCATCGCACTTCTCGATGGACTCATGGCTGGACCCGACATTGCTATACCCCGAGGCGAGTTGCCGCAATTGGCAACCCAAACCCAAGAGAGTGTCGCCGAACAATTGGAGGGCAACCAGGAGTTTGCTGCCGTTGTCACCGCGCTCGAGGCTCAATATGACCAAATTGCCAGTGCGTTGACCGCCGGAGCGGGTGGACTAGCCGATGCCGATATACCGAGTGCTGATCAGATTGCGGCTCAAGTGGAGGCATTCTTGGCTGAAGTGGAAAATGCTTCAGACTCTGAAAAGGACGAAGGTTAAATCACGACCTGCATGTCACGTTGGTGCTCGCGACTCCGGTGAGCAGATAGTTGTTCACATGACTGTCAACACACGCATTTCCATTGAGATATGCGGTATGCCCATCGCCAACAAATGTCACCAGTGAACTCGTGGGCATCTGATTGTGAAGTGACTTGGCCCAGGCGAGCGGAGTCGCCGGGTCATAGGTCGTGCCGATAATGAGAATTGGCGCGCTCGTGGTCGTTTGGATCGGAGCCGGGACCGTGTCACTGTGACCAAACCATTGGCTGCACGGGGCGTTGCCCCAGCTCATTGATTCCGCCAACTCAGGTACGAGCACCCTGGTCGACCACTTTTTTGCAGCTTGAGCTAATTCGGGGGCCTTTGGGGTTGAGGGCAAATCCCAGCAGTTGATGGCATAAAAGGCAGACAATGAGTTTGTGGCAAATTTTGCAGGGGCGGTCTGGTCGTTGGCTTCATAAGAAATTTCCTGTAGCGCGGTGCCGTCTCCACGTTTAGCTTTATTGAGAGCTCCATTGAGGTCGGACCAAAGGTATGGGCTGTACATAGAATAGAAAACGGCAGTTTGTGCCTCGCTCTGCACCAACTTTTGCGGGCCCTCCGTGCGCATCGGGGCGTGATCAAGTTGACCAAAGAGCTTATTGATGTAACTAGCCGTTCCGGGATACTTCTTGTTGAATCGTTTGATGGCCAATTGGAAGCCCGTGGACTGGCCCCGTGATAACTGCATGGCATCAAGTGCTGGATCTACCGCACCATCAAGAACCATGCGGCCAACGGACTCAGGGAATAATTCGGAGTAGCGAGATCCCAGCGAAGTGCCATAGGAAAAACCAAGCCAGTTGAGTTTTTCCTGTTTCAATGCACCGCGCATGATGTCCATGTCTTTAACAGTTTCATCGGTGCCAATGTGAGAAGCCAATTTGCTGGAAAAATTCAGACAACCTTGTGAGATCTGGGCGGCGCGACGCATCAATGTGCGGACTTCTTGTGCAGTATCCGGTGTTGCGTCGGTTCTCAACCAAGTATTTGCTTGTTTGCCCGTCATGCAGGTTATTGGTGCAGACTCACCTGTTCCGCGTGGATCAAAACCAACGATAGAAAAACTTTTCCGGAGATCAGAGCTGATGGCGCTGTGAACATACTGAGCCAATCCTGTGCCACCGGACCCAGGACCACCAGGGTTGACAAAGAGCGAGGGCAGATCGGAGTTGCCAACCCTCCTGACTGACAGCGTGATGACATCGCCTTCAGGCCTCAGGTAGTCCAAAGGTACCCGGATTTCGGAACATAAATCGGAACCACACGAAGCCCAATTGACAGGTTGGTCGTAAAAAGATTGAAGTGCTGGTGGAATTTGATCCAAGGGGGTCATGCTCGGGGCCGCCGATGCATTCAAGCTCCCTGAGGTTACAAGGATGAGGGTGCCTAGCGCTCCGATGGCAGTTGAGGCGGTGCGGAGCCGAGCTCTCATTGATCTCCTCATGTTGTGGGTGCTTTCCGGGCCCTGGTCACACTGTAAGTTATGACTCAAAGCCTCTCAAACGCAAGTCGAGAACCCAGGGTGTGACCTGAACGAGACAGAGTGAGTCAGTCATGGCAGGCTTAGCGTTCACGCATTCGGAAAGGTTCACTATGAGTGGCAATGCCACACTCGGCAGCGCAAGCGCTAATGCCACTTTCACGTACACCGATACATCGGTGCTATCCGTCACCGCTGCCATAGCACCCATAGTTGTCACAAGCACTGAAATCGATGAGCAGTTGGTTGATACTTATGAGCGAGTGGGGCTTCGACCCGGAATGCTGGAATCTTTGGCGGGAATCATCGAGCGCCGTTGGTGGGCACCCGATGTTACTTTCGCCGATGCGGCCGCGATGGCCGGCGCGAAAGCAATCGCTGAGGCTGGGGTCGCCCCCGAGAACATTGGATTGCTGATCGATACTTCGGTGTGCAGGGAACGCTTGGAACCCTCAGCGGCGGTCGACGTCCACGAACAATTGGGACTGGCTCCTGGCTGTCTCAATTTTGATCTGAGCAACGCATGTTTGGGATTCATCAATGGCATGCAAATTGCATCCATGATGATCGACTCTGGCCAGATCGATTACGCATTAGTTGTCGATGGAGAAGGCAGCAGGCGCCCGCAGGAAGCCACAATTGAGCGACTGAAGTCCGCGAGTACGACCAAGCAGGATGTCCTTGACCAATTTGCCACACTGACACTGGGCTCGGGTGGGGCCGCGATGGTCCTGGGGAATTCATCGAAATTTGGCGGGCATCGATTCCGCGGTGGTGTTAGTCGAGCCGCTACCGAGCACAATAAATTGTGCATGGGTGATTTGGATTCAATGCGCACCGACAGTCGTGGTCTCCTCGAAGCCGGAGTCGCCTTGGCAAAAGAAACCTGGGATGCATCACAGGATATTTTTTCCTGGTCTGACCTCGACCTTTACATCATCCATCAGGTTTCCCAGGTTCACAACGCGGCAGTAATCGCGGCGCTGGGAATTGACCCTGCAAAAGTGCCCACCACATTCCCCACACAGGGAAATATTGGTCCTGCTTCTGTTCCTTTCACCCTCGCACAATCTGTTGACTCACTGCACTCTGGAGACCGTGTTGCCTGCATGGGCATTGGGTCCGGTTTAAACGCTGCCGTCATCGAGATTGATTGGTAAGTGGCGCACTCACCAATAACAATCCCATTTGAGGATCTTCCAGGTGTTGATCCCGCGTGGTCACGTTTTATTCAGGTGGAAGACGCAGATGGAATCCGACGTTCCTTTCATTTCCTCGACTCCATGGCAGCAGGGTCTGAGACAGCACGACTAACCATTGTTTGTGTGCATGGGAACCCAACATGGTCTTATCTGTGGCGTAATTTACTCGCCCTTGCACCGAGTGATGTGCGAGTTATTGCCGTCGATCAACTGGGCATGGGGTACTCCGAGCGGTTGGAGCAACCTCGGATTCTGGCGCAACGCATCGATGACCTGACCCGATTTGTTGGGGCCTTGAACATTGACACTCCCATCGTGTCCATCGCCCACGACTGGGGCGGTCCAATTTCGCTCGGCTGGGTGGAGAGTGAGCTCAGGTGCGATCCCAGCAGGATTGAAGGTGTAATTCTGCTCAACACGGCGGTGCACCAACCTGAAGCATTTAAGGGTCCAGGCATCATTCGGCTCGCACGTGCACGCGCATTGCTCTCTCCTGTGACTGAGAAGACAAATATTTTTGTTCGAGGAACAACGGCATTGAGCTTTAAACGGATACCAAAGGGTGTGCAGAAAGCTTTCGCTGCTCCATATTCAATGAGTTCTCGCCGAACATCAGTGCAGGATTTTGTTGCTGATATCCCGTTTGAGTCAGATCATCCATCGCGGTCCACCCTCGATGCTGTGGCTCGGGACCTGGAGTTACTGATAAACACACCCGTACTTTTGTGTTGGGGTCCCAAGGATCCTGTTTTCTCTGACCTTTATTTACGTGACTTCATTGAGCGCCTGCCACACGCGCAGGTTCACCGATATGAAGGTGCCTCTCATTTGGTGAGCGAAGATGCCCCAAATTTGTTCCCTGATGTCCTCTCGTGGATCTCTGACCTTGGCCGCGAGCAAAAAATTAACAACGGGAATTTGAACGACTCGCAGTTGGTGGACCTTTCAACCCAAATGCGTGTCAGCGCAAGAAAATTTCCCGGCAGCGCTGCATTGGTAGTTCAAGGAAAATCCTCAGACTCACTCACAGTTACATGGTCTACCTTGAACGTGAGAACTGCTGAGTTCAGTGCGGGCCTGGCTGCAGCGGGGGTCAAGTCAGGGGATCGAATTGCATTGCTGATTCCACCCGGTCCGGAACTCATCGCACTTATCTATGCCACGTGGAACATTGGAGCCTGCATAGTTTTGGCTGATTCGGGTTTGGGGCTGCGCGGAATGATTCGTGCTCTCAAGGGAGCGCATCCTGATCACATAATTGGGATTCCCAAGTCTCTACCCATCATGCGGGCACTTCAGATTCCGGGATTACGACTCACCACTAGTAAATTGTCTTCGCTCAGGGGAGGGGCGGTACTCATCAAGGACACCGCTCACTCAGGTGATTTGTTAGGCGCGGTCGTCTTCACATCAGGTTCAACCGGTCCGGCGAAGGGTGTTCGATACACGCGATCGAAAATTCAAGAAACCGTGAATGTGCTAACACGCCAATACAATTTGACCGAGAATGACGTGATTGTTGCCGCATTCGCGCCCTGGGTGGTTTTTGGTCCAGCATTGGGCATTGCCTCTGTGCTACCTGAGATGGACTCAAGTGTCCCAAGTTCCTTGACCTATGACCATCTTGTCCAAGCGGTCAATCGGGCTCGTGGCACGCTTTTATGGGCTTCACCTGCTGCATTGACCAATGTTGTGAAGACGTCTGGCCAATCAGACACGCGTCATGTGGATGTCTCAAGCTTGCGCCTGGTCCTTTCCGCTGGTGCGCCGGTTCCTCGTTCGCTTCTGCTACAGGTTGCTGAGCTGTTCCCGACAGCCAGTATTCGCACTCCATATGGCATGACTGAGGCACTGCCTTTAACGGATATTTCCTTCGATGAAATTATGAGTTCGGAAAGTGATCACGGTGTCCCAGTTGGAATGCCAGTTTCTGGAGTGGAAATTGGTATAGCACCACTCTCAGATCCAACCGAATTTTCGAATCAGCCAGATGTCGTTGGCGAAATTGTTATTCGAGCCCCGCATATGCGCAGTGGATACGACCACCTGCATTTCACGACCAAGTCTGCAGATCTATTCCCTGAGTGGCATCGGACGGGTGACGTAGGTCATCTCGACCCGAATGGTTCGCTGTGGGTTGAAGGCCGAATCTCTCATTTGGTGCGTACATCAACTGGCGTTGTAACACCCGTACCCGTTGAACAACGAGTCGAAAGCATCGATGGGGTCAGTCAGGCTGCTTGTGTTGGGGTGGGTCCTGACGGTGCCCAAGTGGTTGTTGTGGTCGTTGTGTGTGAAAAGAAATTGTCCGAATTGGAACTCCACGACGCTGTTCGAACAGTTGCGGGCGTTCCAGTTGCGGCGGTTTTGGTCACAAAGTCTCTTCCCATGGATATCAGGCATAACGCCAAATTGAATCGAGAAAGAATTTCTCAGTGGGCGTCCAAAAAACTAAGTGGTGCGCAGTGAGAGCCACAGCATGAAGATCGTTATAACGGGTGGCAGGGGGCTCTTGGGCTCCACGATTGTGCGCCAATTGCTCTCACGCGGACATGATTGCGTTGTGGTTCAAAGGACGCCCAGTGCGATTCCCGGGACCCACGAGATTCTTCAGGACTTAACTGACCCGGAATGCACTTACTCATGGCTTGCCGGTGCTGACGCAGTCATCCACTTGGCGGCGAAAGTGGGAATTGTTGGTACGCAGGAGCAATTTAACTCCGCAAATGTGGTTGCTACTTCACGCTTACTGGCTGCGGTGCTCGGGCACGGGATTCCGCGCTTCGTCTTTGCATCGTCTCCATCGGTGGCCCATGTGGGCAGTTCGCTGATGGGCGTAGGGGCGACGATCGCCAAACCCGGCCAGGTGCGCGGTTGGTACAGCAAGACCAAAGCTATTGCTGAGTTGGAAGTCTTGGCGGCGGACAGTGCCGAGTTGTCGACGATTGCGTTGCGCCCGCATTTGGTGTGGGGCCCTGGTGACACCCAACTTATTGGCCGAATCGTGCAACGCGCTCAAGCGGGAAGGCTTTTCCTGATCGGTGGAGGGTTTTCTCTCATTGACACGACCTACATCACCAACGCTGCTGAGGCATTTGTCTTGGCCGCGGAGAGCCCGCGGGCGGGTTCGGGAACAGCATTGATGGTGACCAACGGTGAGCCGAGAATGGTTCGTGAACTACTTGAACGCATATGTCTGGCTGCAGGAGTGTCCCCGCCAACCCGTTCTGTCAGTTTTCGTGCGGCACTGGCTGCTGGTTATTCCGTTGAGCGCGCGTGGAAGTCTCGTGAAAGTGAACCTCCCCTCACTTCTTTTCTCGTTGAGCAACTTGGGACTGCACACTGGTTTGATATTTCACAAACTCGCAGACTCTTGAACTGGAAACCATCCGTGTCCCTTGAGCAGGGGTTTACTGAACTCGAACACGCTTTTGCGACACGATCGTGATGTGTTGCGCTAACAGCAGTTGGTAAATGTCACATAACCTCTTGTTATGACTTTTCGCAGACACATCACTCGAAGAAATCTCCTTGCATCGTCGGCCGTGGGAACCGCGGCAGTAGCGGTAACGGCCTGTGGGGCGGGCACCACCTCGACTCCGGTGACTCCGTCAACATCTGAGTCAACACCAGGAACGTCAACAGCAACACCGACACCGGAGCCAACGGTGCAGGATCTATCTGATGTGGAAAAGGTTATCGGTTTTTCCAATTGGCCCCAATACATCGATGTGTCCAAGAAAAATCCCACCACTTTGAGTGATTTCACCGAGCTCACGGGAATCGAAGTCACATACACCGATGACATCAATGACAGCAATGAATTTTTTGCAAAGGTACGAACAAGTCTCGAGCAAGGGCGCAGCATTGATCGGGACATCGTTGTCCTGACGGAAGAGGGAGTTGAACTCTTTATCGAGTCAGGATTCGCTGCTCCTCTGAACAAAGATCTCATTCCCAACTGGGTTAATTTGATTCCATCTCTCAAAGACGTTCCATTCGATCCTGGCCGCGAATACTCGCTCCCATGGCAATCAGGGTTCACGGGAATCGGCTGGAACACACCATTGCTCGAACGTGAATTAGGCATTTCATCGATAACGTCGCTGGATCAATTCTTTGACCCCGCTCTCAAAGGACGCATCACGATTTTGACAGAGATGCCCGACTCCATGGGGTTGATACTGAACTGGCTGGGATTTGACATGGCCAATTTCACCGATGATCAATTCAATCAAGCGCTTGATGTGCTGGTACAGAAAGTGGATGAAGGATTTATCAGGCAGGTGACAGGCAATGATTACATCGCGGCACTAGACAGTGGAGACGCCATTGCATCGATCGGTTGGTCGGGGGATGTCTTGGCGCTGGGCAAGAAGTTTGACTTTGGCATCCCAGAGAGTGGTGGAATGCTCTGGGCAGACAACATGCTTATTCCCTCGGTAGCAACTCACAAGGCCAACGCCGAAAAGCTCATGAATTACTACTACGACCCGATGGTCGCCGCACGCCTGGCTGAATGGGTGCAGTATGTCTGTCCGGTTGAGGGCGCCCAAGAGGCAATGGAGCAGGTTGATCCGGATTTGGTCGAGGACCCATGGATATTCCCCACACCGGAGTTGTTGTCAACGGTGGACGAATTCATGACTCTCGGCATTGACAAGCGACTTGCTTATGACCGCCAATTCCAAAAAGCAGTGAATATGTAGCATTGGCCAGTGCCTGAATCTGAATTTCAATCGAATCACGGGTTTAGGGTTAAATCTGAGCTCTCCAATGGGAGAGGGCGAACTGGAACATTAGTCACCCCGCACGGGGAAATTCAGACACCAGCATTTATTCCGGTCGGTACAAAGGCAACCATTAAATCTGTTCTCCCCGAGAGCATCCGCGATCTTGGCGCCCAAGCGATTTTGGCAAACGCCTATCACCTCTACCTTCAACCAGGCCCCGAGATCATTGATCGCTCCGGCGGATTGGCTTCATTCATGAACTGGCATGGGCCTACTTTTACCGACAGCGGTGGTTTTCAAGTCCTCTCTCTCGGTGTGGGATTCAAAAAAGTGCTCTCCATGGACAGTGCTCATACGGTTGAAAGTGACGTGATTGCGCCGGGCAAGGACAGATTGGCCCATGTCGATGACGACGGTGTCACATTCAAGTCTCATCTCGATGGAACCATGCACAGGTTCACGGCGGAGAAATCAATGCAAGTTCAGCATCAGATTGGTGCGGACATAATTTTCGCTTTTGATGAGTGCACAACACTCATGAACACGCGTGACTATCAACTCTTGGCCATGAAGCGAAC